>Ga0123353_10001735_pt1 | contig 26762 bp, 20 predicted proteins | sample TergutLab28metaG_3_FD_92763 | JGI IMG/M metagenome (GOLD analysis project Ga0123353, IMG submission 92763) | Labiotermes labralis P3 segment gut microbial communities from Petit-Saut dam, French Guiana - Lab288 P3 | ecosystem: Host-associated > Arthropoda: Insects > Digestive system > Gut ...
AATGTTTTGATTTACGAAACGCTTCTTTTATTTGCTTGTCGGAATCGGCAATTTTTTGGGTTATTTCTTCGACTATATCCTTTGTTTGGCCACAATTTTTAGTGAATAAAAGCATATCGCCATTAGCAATATCTTTTACTTCGCTTTCAATAACCGTCATTTGATCACGGTCAAATATATATGGAGCAAAATACTTGGAAAAAAAGATAGATTCGCCATCTGTCGTTGTTGCAACCCGAACAATGTCGGCTTTAGTAGTCGTGCCTCCCGATACATTTGATATAGTTTGCAAAGCAGATTTTATGGTAAGCTGCTCCAAGTAGTCATCAATTTCCTGATTATACGGTATGTCGGTGTCAACCGGCGGGACATTAGCATCTTCATTTGAGATTTTAAATTTTAGTTTTGAGTAATAATTGAAAACACTTTCTTTTTTGGAGAATGCGTTTTTTTGATGAATAAATAAAGGTCGTTCATGCGGATACATGAGACATTCTATTGTTGGAGCGACAAAAGTAGAGAATATCGAAAAACGTTTTACATTAAAGCACCCTGTAATAACAACCGTGCCATAGTTTTCTCTAAAGTCAAAAAGTCCCGTGGTTTTTATATTCAAGTTGCGGTTTGAACTTATATTCGCAGGTAATAATGCTTTAAAAATATCAATATAAAACGATTTTGGGACTAATACCAATACCGTTCCACGCCGTAACGCATTGCTAAGAATGTCAATTAGAGGTTGATTTTTGGGGTTATCGGTTTTTATCGCATTAAAAGCTTTATTCAAAGTGTTAAATACCGTTGATAATAAATTGCTTAATGTATCCGTATACTTATCTATAGTGCCTGCCAAAAAATCTAATCTTTCACGTGCCGACGGACATTTTAACCCCATACACTGCATTGCCGATTGAACCGTATCCAAAGAGAAAGGTATATTTGATAAAAAGTTAAGCAGAGAGCAACTTTCTATAATAAATCTATCAATAGCTTCATCATTTTGTGAATAGTGACGAATGGATGCAATGTTTTGACGTAAACTCTTATACTCATTTATATCTATAATACTTTCAACATTATCGTGTACGGAAAATTTTCGATTTAAGATATTCGTTATTTGTAATTCTATTTCGCGCGTAAGAGGCCCACATGGTTTTACAGGTATGGAGTGTGACAGTAACATATCTTTTGTGCAAACAAAAATACCGGTATTAGAATATTTTTCAAAATGATTGTAGTTGTCTTCAGCAATAGGCAGTGATAAATGAACATTTTTCAAATTACTTCTATTAATTAAATCCGGCAATTCAGATTCGCCGCTTTTAATGATTTGCCCGCCTAAAACAGCAACTGCAAATATGTGTTTTTCTTCATCCATGTAAACCAGTTCTCTTGCAATAGAAACTTTGTTGGTAAATCTAAGAACAGGCTTGTTCATCCCGGAATTGCCGGAGTAGGGATATTCTTTATTCTCTGAGAAGTAAGATATCGGCATAAGATCGGTTATGTTGGCGCATCGCGAATCTTTATACCGGATATTTATTCCTTTTACAAAGGAATCGGCAAAATCTTTATTGCAAACGATAACAGCCGATTTTTTGTTGATTCCGGGTATATTGAACTTACTCTTTCCAAAAACAGCTTGCATAAACTCAATTTTTGCATTAGAACCTGTCCGAATGCCACGTCCATCTAATGTTTTAGCTTTTCCTTGATAGGGCTTTATCTTGTAGAATCCGGCAGGCGATATTTCACGTATAGTTCCCTTATGTTCAATTTTTATACATTCGTTCTCAATACGCCTAATAACAGCGCGCGTTTTTCCTTTACCGTCACCGTATTCAACGATATCTCCAACATTAAAAGACATAATTAGCTCTTGTGGTGTTAATTCATCATAAACAAGGCAAGATAAAGCCATATAGAGAGTCTGCAATAAATCAAATATTGGTGAACCGGTGTGATAAATAAACCCGTTGTTTTTTTCTGCTCCATCCATTAACTCAATAATAAAGTCTGAAAAAGAAGACATAATATGACGATTTGAAATGACTTCGTTTTCAAACAGAATATCACATTTTTTTAATAAGCCTAAAACCGAATTGTAGGACATGTGTTTATCCAAAAATAGTGTAACACGCAAAAGTCTCTTCCGGCTCCGCTTTCGGATTGAGATTTGTGCGTTTCTACTTCCTGACACAATCCGAAAATCGAGCCTTCTGATGATAATCTACCTTACTATTTAATTAAAATAACTAATTGGGATAGTGAAATGACCATGTTTAAGTAGGTTTCTTCAATTATTTACGCAATGCGTAAACATTTAGTTTGTCAACTTGCGCCTTATTTAGTTATTTGAGACTTGCTTTTTTATTAACTATATAATTAGTTTATAACATGGAACAACCGCACGAGAAAGGCTTATGAGCTATGGCAGGCATTACTAAAAGAGAAAAAAACATCATATCTGTAGAGAACAACAAGCTATACAAATTTTCGCGCGATTTAATTCTCAAATCGCGCAAACTTGTTTATAGAACCGCTAACTTTGCAATGGTAGAAACCTACTGGCGAATCGGTGAAAAGATTATCGAAGAGCAGGGCGGAAAAGACTACGCAAAATACGGCGAAAACCTTTTAAAAAGCATTTCCAAGCGTTTGCAAGCGGAATTTGGGCAAGGGTTTACCTATGTCAATCTTACAAATATGCGCAAATTTTATCAAACATTTAAAGACAGTTCCCAACTACGCAGAGAATTGAACTGGACGCACTACCGCTCACTAATCCGCGTTGAGAGTGAGGAAGCAAGAGCGGTTTATATGAATGAAGCCGCAGACAGCGGTTGGAATACCCGTTTTTTGGATGAGCAAGTTGATAAACATTACTATGAGAGACTGATTTCTACACATAAAAAAGAGGTAGTAAAAAAGCTCAAAAAAAAGGAAAAGGCTCAATTAAATATCACTCCACAGGATTACATATTGAAAGACCCGATGCTGTTGGATTTTTATAATTTAGACGAGCTTCCAAAGTACAATGAAAATGATGTTGAGCAGATAATTATTGATAATTTACAGAAATTCATGTTGGAACTTGGCAAGGGTTTTTCATTTGTTGCGCGCCAACAACGGATTCCGACAGAGCTTTCAAACTATTATGTTGATCTCGTTTTTTATAACTATCATTTAAAGTGCTTTGTGCTGATAGACCTTAAGATTGGTCGACTGACGCATCAAGACGTAGGTCAAATGGATATGTACGTTAGAATGTACGATGAAATGAAGCGCATTGAGGGTGATAATCCGACCATTGGGATTATTCTTTGTGAAGAGAAAGATAGAACAGAGGTGAAATTTTCTGTTCTAAAAGACAGCGAAAAACTTTTTGCTACAAAATATCGGCTTTATATTCCTACAGAAGAAGAACTGAAAAAGGAAATAGCGCACATTCGTAATTTAATGATTACAGATAATGGAACAGAAACTGAATAAAAAATTGCCGCTTTGTCCAAATGTTTACGCAATGCGTAAACATTTAGTTTGTCAACTTGGTACGTTTATATGTCATTGAATTAGCTGATATTAGCCATTTCTTTTAACGTTTTTTCAATCACAGAAAACCGAAAAAACACAGCTAACGCCGCCCATGCCGCACAGGGATAAACCCTGCACAACACGGGAAAAACAAGAGGCACCATCCCCGCAGACAAGCACCAAGCAGAACTCCCCCGCCGCGCCCAAGCGGCAAGCAGCGCAAAAAGTTTACATAAAATTCGAGTCATTATGCAACACCCCATAAGAATGCGGCATCGCATAATAATTTTATGTAAACTGTTTGCTTATCGGTGTTATCAAAGGCAGCAGCTATCCGCGCGCGGTTTCATCACGCACAGCACCTGCAAGAGACGCCCTGCGCTCACCCCCTAAAAAGCAGTCAGCGGGATAAACCCTCTGCCTTTTCTTTTCAGGGGGATCGCTGCGGGCGAGCCTGTCGGCGGCAATCAGCACCATCTTCCCCGTGATACCAATCGAAACAAACCGATTGGTATCACTCCACAAACTCCATCTATGCCACAAGCATTTAAACAAAGAGAAAAAGCAAGAACCGCCCACCAAACTTAATCTTCCCGCTGACGCTTCGCGTCAGCAATAAGCCCCATCTTTCCCGCAAACATTAAAAAACAAGAGCCGCTCCATTTTGTTTAATCTTCTCGCGGACGCTTGTCCGCGGCAAGCATCATCTTTGTTTCAAGCATTTATAAGAACAGTATCACCGCGTACCCGCTGATACCTAAAGAAAGAATCGGTGTCGTAAGTCAATCGCGACGGCAACTCGATTTACAGAAATCCACTTAAAAACACAAGTGAATTTCCATAAATAGAGTTCCCTGTAAACAGTGTCACTTCGATCAACCCTTTCCGAGAGGCGCACCATAAAGGTGCGCGGACAAGGGATTTTCCTATTGTATACACATAAACAATTGCGTATATTTATATAAGTGTGTATTTTATCTGCGGGGGACGTATAAAAACAATAGCCATTATAAACCAAAAAGGCGGAGTCGGCAAAAGCACCACCGCCCACGCCATCGGAGCGGGTTTCGCGCTCAAAGGCAAGCGTATTGCATACATTGACCTTGACGCACAGGGAAATCTAACCTACACCCTCAAAGCTAATAGCAACGGATTATCCGCACTTGACGTATTGACTAAATCCGCGACGGCAGCCGAAGCGATGCAACAAACCGAACAGGGGAACATTATCCCCGCAACTCCGGCTCTCACCGGCGCAGACGCAACCATTACCACGACCGGCAAAGAGTACAGACTGCGCGAAGCCCTTGAGCCTTTGTGCAAAAATTACGATTATGTGATTATTGATACCCCGCCCGCTCTTGGGATATTAACGATTAACGCTCTCACAGCTTCAAACGGAATAATAATCCCCGCCCACGCTGATATATACAGCTTACAGGGAATCGGCCAGTTGCACAGCACGATCACGGCGGTAAAACAGTATTGTAATCCCACGTTAAAGGTGATGGGAATCTTGCTGACCCGCCACAACCCAAGAGCGATATTAAGCCGCGATATGGCAGATATGATAGAAGACACAGCAAAACAACTGAATACAAAAGTGTGCAAAAGCCGCATACGTGACAATATCGCCATCAAAGAGGCGCAGGCTTACCAACAGGATATATACTCGTATGCAAACAAAAGCAATGCCGCAGAAGATTATCGGGCATTAATAAATGAAATACGAATATAAATTCACATATACACATATATTTATATATGTATATGTATAAACCATACAGGGAGCAGTATAAATGAAGACAAAGAAGAGTTTTAAAAATCCGTCCGCTAATCCGGCAATGCAATTTATAACTCCACAGCAAAACGAAGCGCCGCCAAGCGGCGTCCCGATGAAGCTCAACCCTCTCTACATTGAGACAAAAAGCAAACGCCTAAATCTTATAATGCAGCCAAGTTTGCACACAAAACTAAAAAAGGCGGCAGCTACTCAAGGCAGATCACTGAATGATTTCATACACAACACCTTAGCCGCCGCTGTCGAGGCTTAATAATGACAATAACTCCTGAACAACTAAAAGACATTCTCGCGGCAGGCGAAGGCTTAAAGGTAGAGTTCAAGCTCTGCGGTACTGGCGGCATTAATCCAAGTACCTACGAAACTGTATGCGCATTTTCAAACCGCTACGGCGGAGATATATTTCTTGGTGTGGATGACAAAACCGGCGAAGTTGTCGGCGTTCCTGAAAAAGTCGTGTTGGAAACGATCCGAAATTTTGTAGCTTCGATCAACAATCCTCAATTACTCTCTCCGCCGGTAAGCCTTGATTTCCATCCCGAAGTATTAAAATATGACGGCAAAAATGTAATTCATATTCGTATACCCCCATCCTCTGATGTTCACTGGCACAATAAAAGTATATACGACCGTGTGAATGATTCAGATATAAAAATTACCGGTACAAAGCAAATTCGGGCGATGTGTTACCGCAAACAAAAATTCTCTACAGAAAATATCGTTTACCCGCACATTAAAGAAAACGACCTGCGCCTTGATATGCTTAAAACAATTCGTCAAATGGCGGCAAATCACAGGAAAATGAAATTTGGTCACACAGAAAATCATCCTTGGGAAAATATGTCTGACAAAGAGCTTATGAAAAGCGCAAAATTATACGATATGGATAGTGAAACAGAAAAATGGGGCTATAATCTCGCGGCTGTTATGCTGCTTGGAAAAGATGACCTTATCACCAGTATCGTTCCATCATACCGCACCGACGCACTTTTGCGTAAAGTAAACGTAGACCGCTACGATGACCGCGATATGATTATCACAAATCTGATTGACAGCTATTACCTGTTGATGGACTTTGCCGGAAAACATTTACTTGACAAATTCTACCTTGAAGATGACAGGCGTGTATCTTTACGAACTATAATTAGCCGTGAAATGCTTGTTAACACCTTGATGCACCGCGAACTGACAAGCTCAATTTCAGCACGGTTTATTATTGAAAAAGACCGTATGCTTACAGAAAACGCAAATCGTGCAGAGACAATCGGTAGCTTGACGCCTGATAATTTTACATCCAATTCAAAGAATCCCATAATAGCCGCTTTTTTCCGCAATATAGGCATGGCCGACGAGCTTGGTTCCGGCGTAAGAAACCTGTATCACTACACAATGCGCTACTCCGGCAAGCTGCCGGAGATGATAGAGGGCGACGTATTTCGGACAATCGTCCCATTAGATGATGAATATTCCTATGACGTTGAACTGAAAAAACTGATAGAAAAAGGTCACCCAAAGGCCACTCAAAATGAACCAAAAACATTACAACTGAAGCGCACTACTGATGAACTGCAAACAAAAATTTTAGAGATAATGCAGAAAAATCCTAAAATCACCGCAGTAGCTATTGCAGAAGAACTTGGTATCGGTCTTAGAAGCACACGTCGTTATATCCAAAATTTAAAAGAGATGGGTTCAGTTGAATATACCGGAACAAGTCGCAACGGCCACTGGACTATAAAAACGTAACAATTAAGGGTGCCACTTTGCATTTGGCACCCATTTGGCACCCATTTGGCACCCATCATGTCATAAATACACGTATGCACACATACTCATATATGTATAACTACATTCAAACATATACGCAATGATGAAAGACACAAAATTGATGACGTAATTTATATTTAACTGACAATGAGCGAACAGACCTTACAACTCCCGCGCGAGGGCGACAAAATCGGCTCCGGCATCGTCCTAAGCCTAATAAGCGCAGGCGGCTCTGCGCGTGTTTATAAAACATGGGTAGAACCCCTTGAACTCCACCGAGCCGTAAAAGTGATGAACCCCGAAGCACCGCAAGAAATCCGCGAGCGCTTCGCAACCGAAGCAAGAATCACCTCAAAGCTAATCCACGCAAACATTGTACAGGCTTTCAATTACGGTGAAACCGCCGCAAACTTACCCTACATAGAAATGGAACTCGTCAACGGCTTAACACTTGAAAGCGTACTGCAAAAACACGGCGCACTCCCCTTGCCTGTCGCGTTGGCTATAGTTCTTGGCATACTTGAAGCGTTACATTACGCTCACACGATAAACTATACTCTTTATGATCAACCCCAACGCGGAGTAATGCATCGTGATATAAAACCGGGTAATGTCATTTTTTCAGGCGGCGTTCCAAAACTAATGGACTTCGGTATTGCCCGACCCGTGACTGTATCACTCCACACAATGGCGGGGAACGTCCCTGGGACATTGCCATATATGGCTCCCGAAACTTGCACCGGCGGCGAAAGCAATTTTCAGTCAGATATTTATCAAATAGGGCTATTGCTTTACGAATGTATAAGCGGCACCGCAGCCTATCCGCAAACAGAATTAGACCCGCTGATAACAGCAATAAAAACCGGCGACCGCAAGCCGCTTGATACAAACAATAAAACCGCCAACATAGTAAAAAAGTGCCTTGAACTTGATCCCGCCAAACGCTACCAAACCGCGCAGGATTGTCTTTCAGACGTTCGGGCGCTCTTTCATGCCCAAAGCCCGCAAATGACCGCAGAGGGGCAAATTGTAGCTTTTTTTGAACAAGGTACGGCAACAACTAAGCCGATAACGAGAATAACAAAGGCAATCCCTGTCATTAAAAAAGGTGCAAAAATCGCAACTATCGCAATTCCATCTGTCTTGATTGCGCTAACGCTTATTATAATCGGATTTACTTATGGCAATAACTTTCTAAAAACAGCCATAAAAGCGTTAATTTCAACAACCGAAACAAGCACACAAACAGAAGAAACTGCGGACTCTGTTGTAGCGACCGCTCCCGATCAGCCGCCATCCCCTACCCCACAGCCGCAAATTACGGCAGTAGCTCCACGCCCAAAACCTCAAACCGTAGCAACAACGGTAGCGGTTCCGGCACCATCATCTAAACAAGCGGCCACACAAGAAACACAGGTACCAATGCCACCGCCGGAAGACGCGGCTTTTTTCATAGAGCAGGGAAACAAGCTATTATCCGAGAACAAACCACAAGAAGCGCTTGCGAGTTTTCAACGAGCTTTAAGAACGCCGTCAACCTCAATGCCAAGACAGGAGAGCGTAAAGCTCTCCCTTTATGGGTCGGCTAAGAGTAACACGGTTTTATTTCAGCAAGGCAAAACCTCACGCGGCAATTACGAAACCGCATGGCGAGCCGTCCAAAACGCATACGCAGCGGGAACACCGGAACACTCCGAAGCAATCAGACGCTTAAAGGACGAAAACGAATGAAAACAAAATCAGCGTTTTCGTTTAAGTCCCTTGTGTCCTTGATGTCCTTTTTGTCCTTTGCCTCTTTCACCCTTGCAACCGAGCGGCAAATCATAACCGCTCCCATAACCGTAGAAGTTGGTGATACATTACGGATTACATCAGGTCAGGAATTACTTTTCATTGGATATACAGGAATTACAGTAATGGGTCGACTTGAAGCAATCGGTACAAAACAACAACCGATAATTTTTGCATCTGTAAACGATACAAACGGCACAGCGTCACCGTTCGACTGGAACGGCATAGAAATCACCGGCACTGGCACCGCAGAGCTTGCCTACAGCCTTATCACAAACGCTACATCAGGCATAACCGCCGAAAATGCTCACAGTTTAACCCTCACAGAGTGCATTTTCAAAGAAAACGGTCAATGGCACCTATCCATTGCCGGAGAACCGCAGGTCATACCAGGCGGTCAACCATACAGCCATAAACCGGTACCGCTCATAATCCCAACAGCGACGGAGCTTGCAACACCGGAATCAATCCACATCGCAACCGTAGTGAACAAGCCGGAACGCGACAACCGCCGGACATGGTTTTGGGGACTTAGCGGAGCGGGAGCCGTCACCGCTATCGGTGGTGGGATATCGCTTTACCAAGCGCACCGTACAGCGCAAGAGTACAACGCTTATCTCCCAAGCAACAGCAAGTTTGACGCGGCCACACCGGAAGAGCGGCAAAAGCATTACGACAAGCTGCGTCTTAACCACAATACCGCTCAAATTATAGGATGGTCATTAATAGGTATTGCTACAGCAGATTTTTTGTATTTGACATTTGTTTTTTAGATTATTGTACTTTGAAAAGCAGAAGAGTAGAAATTTTTAAAAAAATATAAAAACTTTTCACTTTCTTTCACTTCCCAAATGTTATCTTTATATGTGCGTTTTTTGAACAAAAAAGCAATTGTTTTAATCCTCAGTTCTTCTCACAAAAAAATCAAACTCACATAAAAAATACGCCCACAAGAAATCTTATTGTCATAATATGTATTATGCGACATTCCATTGTATATATTAAATAAGAAGCGAAAACGAGGCTAACTGATATTCAGGCGCATAACTCATTAAAAATCAATGGTAAGCAACAGATCAGATTGTCAAATTATGCGCACCGATAATCTCGAACGCGTCACAAAAATCCTGCGGATATGGGGCTGCTATCGAAAACGGCTCGTTTGTAAAGGGATGCACAAACTCAACGCTTCGCGCGTGAAGAGCGTGGCGGGTGAAACATTTCATCATACTATATGCAAACGGCCTTTCAAGAGGCGCAATCCTTAATACTCTCTCCTGTAAACCGCCGTAAAGTCCGTCCTGCACAATTGGAAATCCTTCATGGCTGCAGTGTACGCGGATTTGGTGTGTTCTTCCTGTGTGCAGAGTAAACTCCATGAGTGATATTCCGCTTTTAAACTCACGCAGCCAATACTCTGTAACCGCAGTACTGCCATTGAGATCAACAGTACGCTTAACCGGTTCACGGCGGCTTCTTGAGATAGGTAATTTCACAATTTCATGATTAAGGGGTCTATTCCCAACACATATACCTGTGTATTTTTTTACAATTTTTCTGTCTGAAAAAAGTGCGGCCAAAGCGCTGTGAGCGCTGTTGGTTTTAGCAACTACGAGAACACCTGTCGTATCTTTGTCAAGCCGATGCACAATTCCGGGTCTCTCACTGCTAAAACCATCCGACACAGATCCATATCTATGAAGAAGTGCATTGACAACAGTACCGTCCGCGTTGCCATTTCCCGGATGTACTACAAGGCCCGCGGGTTTATTTATACAGGCGAAAAATTCATCTTCGTAAATAACATCAAGAGCGATATCCTGAGCCTGCGGGGCTATTTCCTGGGGGCGTGCGGATGTTTCTTCTATATCTACACGATCCCCTGTTCTAAGGATGATATTTTTTTTTACGGCGGGATTTTCATTTAAAAAAACAGACCCGTCAGCGATAATCTTTTGGATACGCGACCGGGAGAGATCCGGCAGGACGGAGCTTAGGAATTGATCGAGGCGCAGTCCCTGTTTTTCGCTGCTTATGGTGTATTGCATCGCTATCGTCCCTTATGAGCCCGCCCCGGGCCGATGCCCGGGGGTAATGATGCCGCCCCTTCAGGGCGGGGAAAAAACAGAAGAGAGGGATCTATCCTTCTTTCGCCTTCATCCCCTCTTTAAAAAAGCTAAGAAGCATTATCCCCACGCCAACCGTTATATAAATATCCGCGACATTATAGATAAACCAGTAGCGGTCAATTTGCGGTATCCCCATTCTGATAAAATCCACTACCCCGCCCCCCGGTCTCACAATGCGGTCAAACATATTGCCAAACGCTCCGGGAAGCACAAGCGCAAGCCCCCAGTGCATCAGCACTTCGTCTTTTTTAAGCAACTTATAATACAAAAGCAAAAAGCCTATCGCTATTGGGATAAATATGAGAAAAAGCATATTAACCGGAGCTCCTGAAATCCAGTCTGCCGGATTTATGCCAAAAAGCGCACCCTTATTGTACACTAAGCAAAATTGCAAATAGTCGCCTATAACAGAAACGGGAACTGCCTCCTGCAGCTTTGTATGCGCGAAATGCTTGCTCACAAAATCTATGATAAATCCGATCACGGTGATCACCGTAAGAAAAAGCCACCTGTGTTTCATCTCGCCTTTCAATTATCTCTCTCCTGTTGCTTTGTGTTTATCTTGTCTATCAATTATTTTCATCAAGTATGATTACTGCCATTAAAAATAAGATCTTCCCGCTGATAAGCATAGTTCGTCTATCCAACGCAGTTATGACCGCGGCGGCTGTTTTTTTGGGAATATGGCTCACCCAAAGTAACTATATCACATTAAACACGCTTCTTCTAATGACCGCGGCGATGTGCGCGGCAGCTTACGGCAATGTGATAAACGACATCCTCGACATAAAAAGCGACCTTATAAGCCACCCCAGCCGCCCATTGGTTAACGGGACTATGAGTGTGCCGGCAGCCATAATCTTTGCCGTACTGCTTGCCTGCGGCTCACTTATCAGCGCTTATCAGGCGTCACTGTTTCACCTTAAAGCCGCTTTGATACCGATACTTGCGCTTACGCTATATTCAATTTACTTTAAGCGCACACCGATTATCGGAAATTTAATCATTGCGGCCCTTGTCGCCTATGCGCTTCTTTTCGGAAGCCTGCCGCATCCGCAAACAAAAATACTAATTTTACCGGCACTCTTGGCGTTTTTATTAAATTTTTGCAGAGAAATTGTTAAGGACGTAGAGGATATGGGCGGTGATAAAGCGGCCGGATTCGCCACCACCGCGAACTTGCCGCACAATGTAATCAAAATGATACTGCTTGTTACCGCGGTCATCTATGCGGTTATTCTGCTTCTCCCCTCTTTACTTCTGAAAGATTTTGGGGCGGTTTATACGGTTGTATGTATGATTGCGGTACTTCCGCTGCACACCCTTTGGGCCGGCATGATTTTAAGAGCCGATTGGAAAAATGGCGCAGGCGGAGTTAATTTTAACAAAATCAGTAAAATCCTAAAGTTTGAGATGCTTGCGGGACTTTTGGCGCTCACACTCGACAAAATATTTTGATATACTGATCACAGTTACAAAAAAAAAATACGGCTGCCCCTTGTCCGTAATTATATTTTATGTATTATTAATTTAATCTAGGAGACCTCTTTTTGGAAGACCCTCAATGCGCCCTGTTCATTACAGGGTTAGTTACTGCTTTCATTCTCTCAGCATTCTTCTCAATTATAAAAGTAATTTTCTCCTCTGTAGAGAGAAGCGTTATAGAGGCTGATGATGAGCATCTGCGTTATTACGCCTCAAAAATAAATGATATTCTCAAAAACCGCTCAAAGGTGAGCAGCACCGTTGTAGTGGGAAAAACCTTGAGTAATATTGCGTTTACTCTGTTTGCGTTTAACTTCCATGCTATAATTTTTCCGCAAGCGCAATTCATTGAGCAGTGGGTGATCTCTATCGTTTTCTCTTTTATAACGCTGACGCTTTTGGGCCATTATGTCCCCAGGGCTTTCGCGATGCGTTTTTACAGAAGCTATATCACCGCGGCATACTACGCCTACAGTTTGTTCTCATGGTTTTTGACGCCTTTTACCCTGTTTTTTACCGGTTTTAACAAATTTTTGCTTCAATTAATGAAATATGATGAAAAGTTCGCGTTTCTGCCCGAAGATGACAAAGCGCGTATCTCATCAACCGATGACGACGAGGCTCTTAACGAAGAGGAGCGCGAGATGATAAGCAGTATTCTTGACTTAAGCGAAATCTCCGTTGACAAAATAATGGTTCCGCGCATTGATGTAATAGCTCTTGATATCGATTCCGATCTGCAAACGGTTCTCAAACTTATAAAAAATGAGGGCCACTCCCGTATCCCTGTTTATAAAGATACCGTAGATCAGATAACCGGTATCCTTTACACAAAAGACATCTTGTCATGGTTAGCCGAGCACAAGCCCGAAGAGTGGAATCTCCCCCTCCTGGTAAAGAAGTGCCACTACGTCCCCATCGGCAAAAAAATTAACGACCTGATGAAAGAGTTCAAGCTAAAGCATCTGCATTTCGCGGTAATAGTTGACGAATACGGCGGAACCGCGGGTATAGTAACAATGGAAGATATCCTGGAAGAGATAGTAGGCGACATTCAGGACGAGTATGACGAAGAGGAGAAAGAGATAGTACAGCTTGACTCTAAAAACGTCTACCTTATAGATCCGCACATAGATCTGCACGATCTAAACGAAGAGCTTGATTTAAACTTGGACGAAGAAGCCGACTACAACACACTAAGCGGACTAATCTACCACGAATACGGCGACATCCCGCAGGAAAATACAACTTTCGACTACTCCGGCCTGCGAATAACAATCCTAAAAATGGACAACCAAAGAATAGAAAAAGTAAAGATTGAAGTAATACAGCGCCCTGAGAAAACTAGCACCGAGCCGTTTTAAAACATCATATACTGAATAACGGCATAAATCTACACTGCGCCGCTAAGCAACAGAGCCGGCCCTGCGTGCAGTTGCGTGCGGTGCAGTGTAGATTTATGCCGTGTACCAGTATATTACCTCTTCAACCGAAACTGCGATACAAGCTGCTCAAGCATCTCCGCCTCTTCATCCATCTCTCTTGCCGCGGCCGTACTCTCATCGGCGGTTTTGCTTACCTGCTGCATCACGTGCGATACCTGATCGATACCCTTGTTGATCTCGTTAATAGAGTGAAGCTGTTCGCCGGATGACTTTGTGATATCCTGTATTAACTGCCCGCTCTCGTTTATGCCCGACACAATATCCGCAAAGCTCGCAACGGTCTCCTGCGCGATGCTTGAACCAAGCGCCGCTTTCTGCGCAGAATTCTCAATGAGTTTACCCGTATCCTTTGCGGCTTCGGCGCTTTTTGTGGCCAAGTTCCGTACCTCGCCCGCCACTACCGCAAACCCCTTGCCCGCCTCCCCTGCACGCGCGGCTTCCACGGCGGCGTTGAGCGCCAAAAGATTGGTCTGAAACGCGATGTCCTGAATTACCTTTATAACTTTGCTGATATCTTTGCCGGCGGCGTCGATCTCTCTCACAGCTTCCATGAGTTCGTCCATTTGTAAACTGCCTTTTTGGGCGTTTTGGCGGATGGTGTCTGAGAGCCCGGCGGCTTTGCCGGCCATAGCGGCGCTTTCATTAGCGTTTTGCGCAATTTGCGAGATAGAGGCGCTTAGCTGTTCTACGGCGGCGGCCTGCTCGGAGGAGCCTTTAGCAAGAGCTTGCGCGTTTTGAGCGGTTCTGCCGGAGATGTTTTTTACCCCGGCGGCGGCGTTGCCGATATCACGGAACATGTCGTTTAAGTTGGAGATCATTTTCTCCATAGCGAAACTCATGGAGTCTACTTTACTTCTCGGAACAATATGGGCGGTCAGGTCGCCGTCCGCGAGTTTCTCTAAAACCGCTATCTGTTTTTTGGTGCTCTCTATCATGCTTATCAGCGCAATGCTCATGGAATCGGCAGGGCTTCTTGGAGTTATTTTTTGTGAGAGATCACCCTCCGCAACCTTGCCTATGATGCGCGTCTGTTCGCCGGTGCTCTCTATCATGTGGGTAAACGATGCGTTAAGAAGCCCGATCTCATCGCTGCGCGTTTTGTCAACCGATACGTTCAGGTCGCCGGTAGAGAGTTTGTCTGCTGCTGCGGCGACATATTTTATCGGCTTGCCTATAAAATTTCTCATACGCCAAACGAGAACAAACGCCATTATCGAACACATCGCGGCAATTATGAGTATCATTAAAAAGCCGAAACGCTGAGCGGAAGCAAGCGCTTCGCTTATAGGCATATCAACGCCCACAACGCCTAGTACTTTACCGGATTTATCAAGAATCGGGGCGAAACCGGAAACCATAACGCCGTAACCGCCAAGATCATACACGCCGGTAGTAAAGCTTTTACCTGTTTTGAGCGTTTGAAACATCTCGTCGGCGAAGACCTCCACCTCCTCCTTGCTTCCAAGACAGAACTCCGGTTCATCCGGCCTGCTGCCGTCTTTAGGATAACCTTCCGCAAAATATACAACATCCGTATCGTACTCCTTATCTATTACATACAGGTAGACAAGACCGCTTTTTTCAAAAGTGTCATCGAGAAACTCTTTGAACCTGATATGATAGTCGTTTACCTCGCCTGTCTTCATTATTTCAACATACTGCTCAGGATCAAGCGCCGCGGCAACCGTCAGGGCGATCGCGAGAGCCCGCTTGGAGCCTTCGCTCTTTATTTCGCCCCTGTAAATGTAATACGCGGATAATCCGATAACCGCCGAACCAATGATTAACGCCGCCTGCACGAACATCATCATTCGTGTCGCGATAGATAAACTTTGTAAACGTCCCGCCATTTTAGCCTCTTTTGAGAAAAGTTGAGATAATATACTGTATGACGGCACGATTTTACACTGCGCCGCTAAGCAGCCTCACGGCCCTGCGTGCAGTTGCGTGCGGTGCGGTGTAAAATCGTGCCGTGTACCAGTATAGTCAATATAATATTAATATTAGACAAATCATATCAAATTATATTATTTTATTAACCGTCTGCAAACAAATTTGTTATCCTGAAGAATATTTATATTTAAACAGAATATTATGGAAATCAACTGGAAAAGAAACACGGCCCTGTTCATGGGCGGACAGGCGCTTACGTTTTTTGGTACCATGATCGCGCAGTACGCGGTATTTTGGCACGTAACGCTCAAAAGTCAATCAGGCACAATGATGATGCTTTTTACGCTCATCGCCTTTCTGCCGATGTTTTTCATCTCACCGTTTGCGGGGGTGTGGTCCGACCGGTTTAACCGCAAATACATAATAAATATTGCCGACGGCGCGGGCGCGCTCTCCAGTCTCATAGTGGCTGTTTTGCTGATTTCGGGAAACACCAGCTACATGGTGCTGTTTATATGTTCGTTTGTGCGGTCGCTTGCGCAGGGTGTGCAGACCCCAACGGTCAACGCGTTCATCCCGCAGATCGTCCCGCAGGAGCACTTGACGAGAATTAACGGCATCCAAACCAGTATAAACTCATTCATTGCGCTTATGGCGCCTATGATAAGCGCGGCGCTTATGACATTCACCACGCTTCAAACGCTGTTTTTAGTGGATGTCGCGACCGCGGCGGCCGGTATAAGCATCATGCTCTCTTTTGTAAAGATTCCGGCGAAGGCTAAAGCGGAGATTGAGGCGGCAAAACTTAAGGGGACCGCGTATTTAGACGATTTGAAAGAGGGGCTCAAATATATCAGGAACCACGGTTATATTTTGAGGATGATCACCATCACCGCGTTTTTCTGTTTCCTCTTCTCCCCCGCCTCCTTTCTCACCCCTCTTCAGGTGGTGCGCAACTTCGGCGACGAGGTTTGGCGGCTCTCGGCGATAGAGATCGCTTTTTCCGCCGGTATGATGCTTGGCGGTATTTTTATAGGGATGTGGCCCGGCTTAAAAAACCGCGTGCATACGATGGCCATAGCGTGCCTTTTGTGCGGGATACTCTGCATGGGTCTTGGGATAACGCCGGCCTTTTGGCCGTATATGGCGATAATGGCTGCTGTGGGTCTTGTATGTCCTTACTATAACGCAACCGCTATGGTGCTTTTGCAAACCACGGTGGAACCGGCTTTCATGGGCCGTGTTCTATCGGTATTTACGATGGTAACAAGTTTTTTAATGCCTATGGGGATGCTCCTCTTTGGCCCCTTGGCCGACAAAGTTTCAATTGATACCCTTTTAATAATAACAGGTTTTTTGGTGCTGTTTTTGGGGATTCCGATGATGACGAGCAAAACGCTTCGGGCCGCGGGGGTGAAGCATTTGGAGTCTGAGCCTGATGCGCCTGAGATATCGGCAGAACAAGCTGTCTGATCTGAAATTGGGGATTTATCTCCGCCAAAATATGATACGGCTGCCGGCGCCGCGTTTTTGGAATGTCATCTTTGGGGTATTTTGGATGAGAGGTATTTTCTCTTTGGGCGGCGGAGTAAAATCAAGGGGGACTGTCAATGAGAATGGCTTGCCCTGATTTATCCCGCTCAAAATCAGAGTATCGCTTGCTTCAAATCCGGTAGTTTTCAGGTTTACATTTATCACCGCCAAATACCCGCCGTTTCCCGCTTCTGTTTGATTCCAATTTGTATCAATTTGAAAGGATGATGAATCACCCGTCTGTAAACGTGCCGACAACTCGCTCATCTCGCCGTAAGATATGAGAGTAAGTGCTTGCGGGGAGATTTGCAAACGGTTATCATCATCACTATCATCAGACAACATTTTATACGATACTTTTTGAGGCCGGACGTCAACCCTGTTAAATTCGGCGTTGAGATAATAAACCCGTGCGCTGTACCAGTTTTTCAGTCTATTGACCGCGTCGCCGTAAACATTGGGATTTGGGGGTCTTGTGTCGGTAAACGGCGGGTTGATCTTATACCAGAAAGTATCAAAATTTCTTTGCGCTGATACTGCCAGTTTTTTCTCCATCTCATCTATAAATAACGGTACGGACGCGATTGTATCGTACTTTTCATTCCAGCGCTCTTTATGTTTGACAAGAAACACAGGATCATCGTAGAATCTTTTGAAGAAGTCATGTACCCGCGACCGTCTTTCGGGGTGATTGAAATGATCGTTGAAGCCCGACTCCTGCCAGTTCCTGTAACTCCAGCCGTAGCCGCTGTCAAAATCCCAAAGCGGCCCCATGCTTATCACTCCGCCTTTGTCTTTATACAAAAACGTTGACCGCGGATGCGAAAGGTCTGTGTTGGCGGCAAGTTCATTTATCATCAGAAAATCAATAAACGTGGTGATATTTATCAGTTCTCTGTAGCCGCTTTCGGGGAAATTCGGGCTTGCGAGAGCGTCGGTGAGCGCTTTAAAATCACTTTTTATGACGGCATGGACGGGATTTTCCTCGGATGTCAATTTGTCTCTCTTCGGCCATTTTATCATCACGGGAAGATCATAATTCTCGGTTCTGAATTTTGGTTCCGAATCGTAATATTGATCAAGTTCCGCAAACCACCCCTCCTCTTTGTCTATATCCACCCGTCCCGGGCCCGCCTGATTAGTTTCGCTTAGCAGATAATTGCCTTTATACTCTCCGTTCATATACAGATCGACAAAATTAAACGTGTGGTTAAACCGAAAGGCGAAACGGTTTCCCAGTTCAAACGCGACAGCGTTATAGAGCAGAGTTTCATCACGGTGCTGAGCGAGCAGTACCCAGTTTCTCGCGGGTGTTAATCCCAAAAGCGATGTCTCATTTTTGAAATTAATCCGGTAAGGTCTTTTATTTTGCGCCCGCCAATCGCGCCAGCTGTTGTTACCGCGTCCGCGGATTCGATCTCTCATGCCGGCAGTATCGGCAGTATCAACGGTAATGTTATATTGCGGATTATCAGGATCGGTGAGTTTGAACGTCATATGGACGTATTCAGTTTTGCTTAAGATCTGCGCGCGTTCTTTGGTGTTGATTTCAATTACCGGAAGGCCGGAGAATGTTACTTCCGTTTGCGCGGATCCAGCAAGCGGGCGGCAGAGTATGGTGATTATGGATATTGTTAATAGAAGCGTTGTTTTCAGGGGCGGCCCTTTTGCTTGAATCTCGCCCCGAACATCCCATCCATCCCATGCTCAAAAGGGGTTATCCGCAGACAGTTATTATTATCCACAAACATGGCGGGGACAGAGTCCGGCGGCGGCTCCAATGTAAACTCAGGATGCTCCTTGAGAAACCACTCTACCTGTTTCTCATTCTCCTCAGGCTCTAAAGAACAGGTGGAATAGACCAGCGTTCCGCCCTTTTTCACGATCTTTGCGGCTGACGCAAGAAGTTTGCGCTGTAATTCACCCGCGTTTATTACATCTTGAACAGTGCGCACAAAACGCCCGTCGGGATGACGCTGCAAAACGCCTGTCCCGCTGCACGGAGCGTCAAGAAGAACCTTGTCAAAAAGTTTTGAAAAAGGCGGCGCGGCACTGTCACAAAGCAGAGGATAAACATTAATAAGATTAAGCGTACGTGCGGCATCCGCGACAAGATTCAGCCGTCTTTTCGTGTTATCACAGGCAACCACACTCCCGCTGTCCCCCATAATTTCTGCCATAAGCGTAGCTTTACCGCCGGGAGCGCTGCATAAATCAACCGCACGCTCTCCCTTTTTTACATCCATGAGCGCAACTACCCAGCCGCTTGAGGGAGCCTGTACGGAGCAAAAACCGTTATGTAAAAGACGCAAATTTTCGGGATCAAGCGCTTTTGTCATTTTGTAGTATAGATTGAGATAGCCTGACGCCTGATCGCAAAGAGTACGCACATCCGCCTCAAACACGGGGCGCGATATATCGTGAATTTTGCGGCGCAGAAAAATCGCGGGGCGCTCGTTATTGAAAGTTAAAATTTTCTTTGTATTGCTCAATCCATAACGCGAAAGCCACCTCTCCACCATCCACTTTGGATGCGAGTATTCAACAGAGAGGCGCTCGCCGAGGTCTTTTATATCTTTTTGAGGGTCCGGCAGTGTTGCGCTCTGCTTGTTTTTGATGATATTTCTAAGTACCGCGTTTACAAGACCGCAAGCTCCGGCGGAGGCGCGGTCCATTTTGGCAAGGTTAACCGATTCGTTTACAGCCGCGTGGTCGGGAACCCTGTCTAAAAACAGTATCTGATACGCTCCCATTTGTAAAATGCGTCTTGCGGTATCAAGTTTTTTCTCGCCTGTAATAAAGTGGTTTAATACGTAATCCAAATATATTCTGTTGCGTATTACTCCGTAAACAAGCTCGAAAATAAAACGCCGGTCTCTATGCTCTATTTTTCTATTATTCGCAAGAATCCTCTCGGTCAGCCTGTCCAGGTCCGCTGGTTTGAGATCAAAATCAGCCAGTACGTTAAGTACGAGCTGACGGGTACTCATTTTATTATCGTTTCCTGCCAATGAGCCTCTTGCGTCACGGGAATCATTGCGGCGGCGGGGGGTATCTGTTTTAGTACCGCCTCTTTTTGAGAAACCTCCCGCGTCACGAGGATCACTATGACGACCGCGGGTATCCGTTTTAGCGCCCCGCTGTTTTGAGCGGTATTGGTGTGATGTTGGTTTCATTTTAGTATCGTTCCTCTACTGAGAGCGTTTCCAAGCAAAAACGCGCTTACATCCATAGCGGCGCGGCCTTCAGGCTTGACTTTTGAGATTCGCAAAACTCCGTCTCCGCATCGTATGTCGATATGATCTTTAGACACGTTGATTATAGTCCCCGGCAGACTTTCTGATTGATCGCCGCCGCTCTCTTTTGATGACAGCACCGTCCCCCACTCTATTCCAAGCCGCTTCCCATCATCAAGAAAAGTATAGGTACCGGGAAACGGTTTAAAGGCGCGTATCTTATTAAAGATACTTTGCGCACAGAGATTCCAGTTAATGCGCCCCTCTTCCCGCGAGAGTTTCGGCGCTTTGGTTGCGGCCGTACTCTCCTGAACAAATGTTTTTGCCTTACCGCTTGACAAGTCATCGATAGCCTTTTGTAAGGTTTCAACCCCCATGCGGCTGAGTCTCTCATAAAGCCGGGGCGTCGTCTCCGTATCACCGATCGGCGTTGATACCTGCGCAATAATCTCTCCGGTGTCAATCCCTTCGTCTATACGGAACACCGTAACTCCGGTCTCCCTCTCCCCCGCCTCAATCGCTCTATGGATTGGGGCGGCGCCTCTAAAGCGCGGCAAGAGCGCCGCGTGAATGTTTACCGTGCCGAATTTTGGGATAGAGTATACGGCTTTGGGCAGGATTCTGAAAGCTACTACTACAAATATATCCGCATTGAGCGACTTGAGTTTTTCGATAAACTCATCATCACGTAAATTCTCAGGCGTTAATATCGGTGATATATTATGCTTCTTTGCAAACTCGGTAACCGGTGAATCAAATAATTTAAGGCCCCGGCCCTTTGGTTTAGCGGGCGTGCTCACCACAGCCGCCACCTCATGATGCGCGAGCAGCATTTCAAGCGCGCCGATCCCAAACTCCGCCGAACCCATGAAAACCGTTTTCATCTTTTTTAGCAAGCCTTTTTATATTATGGATCACCTTAATATTTAATCGTGTTTTCAATAAATCAGCATAAACGCCGATAATTTAACCTTTTGACACAAACAATAATGGGGACACGGCCCAAATAAGCCATGTCCCCTAAAATATCAAAACAAATATCTTTTACTTCTGAGCAAACGCGGCGTTTACGCCGTCGATATTGCGCATGGCTATAGTTGCGCCGCTTGCGTCAACAGCGCTTATAACATTGCCGTCACGATGCAATGTGAAGCCGGCGGTTTTACCGTTGACATCAACCATATTCACACTGAGCGATCCGTCAGCATTTTTCACAGCGTAAATTTTATTTCCGTTGGCATCCATTTCTTCATAGGTATCACCCATAGCAAGAGGGTTTGAACCAGTCCAAAATTCTATTACGTTAAGAATTACGACATCAACAAACAAAGTAAAACCGTAAACGGGAAGAATCCCGAAAAAGACAAAGTGAACTATGGAGTTAATCCACTTGTCGCCGAGCGAACCGTTCCAGTTATGCACTTTGTTAAAAAGCGCGTTGCTGCCGTAACAGCCGCTCATACTGGCACAGGTAAAAGCCGCCAACACCATTGCGCAAACAAACTTTCTGATACTCATAAAACACCCTTCCGAAAAAAGTTAGAATTATTAAGGTGGCAGTTAAATGTCGCAGCCCCCGGCACATCGACTGCACGAACCATCGTGAGGCCGCTGTACCGGAGGTTGCGGCATTTAACTGCCGGAGTAATCGTTGATTAAAATAGTTTAGGGCACGAGCGGATGGGAATAAGAATCTGCTTAAAATTAAAAATATACTGAATCACCGCACGCAACTGCACGCAGGGCCGTGAGGTTGCTTAGCGGTGCAGTGCAGACACGCGCGGTGTACCGCAAATTGAAAGACCTTGCCGCCCCGCCTCCAAAAATTCTAAAAACGCGGGCTCCTGATAATCGGGATATGTCCATGAAAAATATCTGAAGCACCCTCTGCGGTAGTGAAGCGTAACCTCGCCGAAGATGCCGTCTCCAAGATAAAGACGGTGATAGAAGTCTTTTGTGGAAGCGAGAACGAGCTTGTCTTGAGCCAAATAACCGGGATCGATATTTACTGTCCGTTTTCCGTTTTGTGAAAAAGTCTCTTCTATTTTATTTGTATGATTTTTGACGGCGGGCAGATTGGAGCGGTCAAACGGTTCTTTAAAGACCGCGTAATATTTTAAAAGACCCGGCCCCATCTCATCCTCATAGTAATCAGACCACAAAAAAGAGACAGGTCCGTAAAACAGCTCTATCTCGCCGTAAGATGAGATGAGTTCCGGTAACGCTTGCCGCAAATCAAACGATTGAGTATACATGACCGCGGCGAATAATTTTGTTTGTAACGGTTCTTTAATAACGCCCATTATATAAATATAACTTATCCCTAAACGAAAACAATACGATACAATACAATCACCGTGAACTTGTGCGGGGGGCTGCGCAAATTGCTTTTTGACACATGGCAGTCTGCGCAAAAAAAGCGGCTCCGCTCCCCAACTAGAAAAACTTGATTTCCACGGGGTAATGTTGTATCTTAATTGTTTGCGGTTATTTAGGGTTCTTCCGCGGAACAGGAGTATTTTTTGCCTAAGAAATTCACATTTAAGGGCGGCGTTCATCCAAGCCACAGCAAATCGCAGACTGAACAGCTAAGAACAGAACGTTTCGACGCCCCCTCAAAAGTAGTGATTCCCCTCTCTCAGCATATAGGCGCGCCCGCTTTGGCGTTAGTCAAGCAGGGCGAACGTGTTCTTGTCGGTCAAGCTATCGGTGAAGCCGCTGGAGCGGTGTCTGCCGCTGTACACTCCTCTGTCGCAGGAACTGTAACCGCTGTTAAACCTCTCCCCCATCCGTCGGGCAGAGATGTTTTAGCTGTTGAGATTGAGAACGACGGCAGTAACGAAGCGGCCCGTTTTGAACCGTTCGGCAGAAGCTGGCGTGATGCGGCCCCCGGTGAAATCCTTCAAAAAATCGCTGAGTGCGGTATCGTGGGATTAGGCGGCGCGAGCTTCCCCACGCATGTTAAACTCTCGCCTCCAACAAGTAAACCAATTGACACGCTGATAATTAACGGAGCGGAGTGCGAACCGTATCTCACCTCCGACCACCGTCTTATGGTTGAGTACTGCAAAGACTTTCTTGTAGGCGCAATCATTATGAGAAAAATTCTTCACGCGAAAGATATTTATATAGGTATAGAAGATAATAAACCCGACGCGATAGCGGAAGTCGCCAAATTAATCAGCAATGATGAGCGGTTCACCGCTATCAAGCTCGCGGTTCTTAAATCAAAGTATCCCCAGGGCGGAGAGAAGCAGCTCATTACAGCTATTACCGGCCGTAAAGTTCCATCCGGCGGCTTGCCTATGGACGCCGGATGCGATGTGCAGAACGCGGGGACTGCCGCGGCTGTTTATGACGCGATCGCCAAGGGTCTGCCGCTTTACGAACGTATTGTCACCGTAACCGGCCCCGCGGTAAAGTCTCCGAAAAATCTAATCGTAAAGATCGGGACGCAGGTTCGGGCAGTACTTGAAGCGTGCGATACCGATTTCTCACTTGTTAAAAAGGTGATAATGGGCGGGCCGATGATGGGGCTTACGCTCTCTAACTTGGATGTGCCTGTAATTAAGTCTGCTTCGGGGATTTTGGTTTATGACAAAACCACTCCGGCGGAAAAGAGTTACCCCTGCATAAACTGCGGATTCTGCGTGTCGGCTTGTCCGGCAAGGCTTATTCCGTCAAGAATCGCAAAGTTTATCGGGAAAAATCTGATTGACGACGCGGTAGAGTGGGATCTTATGGACTGCATGGAGTGCGGGGCGTGCTCGTATAACTGTCCGTCAAAAATCAATCTTGTACATTATTTCAAACTTGGCAAATACACGGTACATGCCAAAAAACGCGCAGCTCAGACTGCATAATAAATTGTAAGGGCGGCCCTCGCGGCCGCCCCTAATGAAGGAATCGATTGCAAATAGACTATGACAACTCTTAATGCTAATACAACAAACTCCGGTAAAAGCGGCGCAAATTCCAAAGCCGGCGCCGAAAAGGAGATGATATTGCCGCAGCTCCATCTCTCCTGCTCGCCGCATGTGCGCAGCGCTGTTACCGTTCCTATGATTATGCTGTTTGTCATTATAGCAATGACGCCCTCATTTATAACCTCAGTCATTTTCTTCGGCTTCAGCGCGATTTTACTTACGGCAGTTTGCGCAGGTTCAGCTGCGGGGACAGAGTGGGCAATAAATAAAATATTCAAAAGACAGCAAACTGTTGGAGACTTGAGCGCGGTTGTTACCGGAATACTTGTAGCGTTTAATCTGCCGCCCTCGCTTCCTTTGTGGATGGCTGTTGTGGGAACTGTGTTTGCCATAGCTGTCGCTAAGATGGTTTTTGGCGGGCTTGGGGCAAATTTTATAAACCCGGCTCTTGCCGGACGCGCTTTTTTGATGGCAAACTATCCGGCGGAGATGACAAATTTCCCGCCCACAGCATTTGGCTCTGTGAACGGTCTTGCCGATGGTATCAGCGCCGCTACGCCTTTAGAGGCTATAAAAGACGCCTTTACTCATGGAACATATCAGGTAACAGATTTTGCAAGCGCGCTCCCTCAGCTTTTTTGGGGCAATGTGGGCGGAACAATCGGAGAGACAAGCGCGTTTGCGCTTATCATAGGCGGGATTTTTCTTATCGCGGGAAGAATTATCGACTACAGGATACCGCTCTTTTATATAGGGACGGTTTTTCTTTTATTTTGGATTGCAAACGGAACCGGAGAGTATTTCACGCTTGAGTCAATCATCACCCCCGCTTTTCATATATTGGCGGGCGGACTCATGCTCGGCGCTTTCTTTATGGCAACCGATATGGTAACATCTCCCATCACGCCGAACGGGCGGATAATATTTGGCGTCGGGTGCGGAGTTTTAACTTTTCTTATAAGAAAATACGGCGGATACCCTGAGGGGGTCTCATACTCCATTTTGCTTATGAACCTGGTTGTTCCGCTTATTGACAGATGCACAAGACCAACAATTTACGGCGAGGTAAAGAAGCGTGGGTGAAATAATAAAGCTGACGGCGGTGCTTGTAATTGTTTCAATGATCGCCGGGTTAGCCACTGCCGTTGCTAACAGTAAGACAAAAGATAGAATTGCCGCTCAGCAGCTTCATATTCAAAGAGCCGCGGTAGAAGCTGTATTTCCTGAGGGCGTTGAAATCGAGGAGCGTGAGGGCGACGGCACTTTACCCTATAAGTACTGGAGCGCCTCAAAAGACGGGGAGTTATTGGGATACGCTTTTAAAATCAGCGCTCAGGGATATGCGGGCGATATAGTATTTATGATTAGCTCAGACCTTGACGGTATGATTTTGGGGATGACGATACTTGAACATACCGAAACCCCGGGGCTTGGTTCAAGGATGACGGAGATCGCGTCAAACAAATATATTTGGTATCCGGTATCCGATTCTGAAAAAGCAAAACCGTGGTTTACGGAGCAGTTTCAAAATTTGTGCAGCTTCAAACCTATAGGCGTTGACCGCACATCGGGCGAATGGCACAAACTTGACGCAGCCGCGCGCGCGCGGCTGCGTCAGAGAAACGCTGTGACCGCGATCACAGGGTCTACAATTACGACTGCCGCGGTAACAAGAAGTATTGAACAAAAGGCCGGCGTTTACGTAACTGCTTTAAAAGAGAGATATGAGACAAGATGATAGGTGAAGAGATTAAAAGAGGTGTTATCACCGAAAATCCGATTTTGGTACTTGCGCTGGGGCTGTGTCCGTCGCTTGCCGTGAGTACTTCTATTATGAACGGGCTTGGCATGGGGGTTTGCACACTGTTTGTGCTTGTGTGCTCCAATATCATTATATCAATTATAAAAGGGTGGATTCCCGACAAGGTGAGAATCCCCTGCTTTATCGTAGTGAGCGCGACCTTTGTTTCCATACTGCATCTTTTTATCAGAGCCTATCTGCCCGTTCTTGATCAGCAGCTCGGGATTTTTATACCGCTTATCGCCGTTAACTGCATCATACTCGGCCGCGCCGAAGCGTTTGCGTCAAAAAACAATGTAGGCCGTTCATTTATTGATGGATTGGTGCTGGGAGCCGGGTTCACGGTTTCGCTTTTCATCCTCAGCGCGATAAGAGAATTTTTGGGCAGCAATAAACTTTTTGACTTAATGGTAATACCAAA
>Ga0123353_10001736_pt1 | contig 26759 bp, 21 predicted proteins | sample TergutLab28metaG_3_FD_92763 | JGI IMG/M metagenome (GOLD analysis project Ga0123353, IMG submission 92763) | Labiotermes labralis P3 segment gut microbial communities from Petit-Saut dam, French Guiana - Lab288 P3 | ecosystem: Host-associated > Arthropoda: Insects > Digestive system > Gut ...
CAGTCGAACCTCCAATTCGCTATAGCGGCCCCAGGGCACCCAGCCGATGATTTCGTAGTATTCCGCGTGCACAGCCTTTGCCGGGTCCATGGATTGCGTGTAGATTTTCAGTTCCAGCTCCGGTGGCTCTGAGGGATTCTCAAATAAAAAATCCCCCACCCCGCCGCAGGCGCACAGGCCTGCGGCAAGGGCGAGGGTTATCGCTATGGTTGTGATGCGTTTCATCTTACCTTCTCGGCGGGCCGCCCGGCCTTCCGCCGCCGCCGGGCCTGCGGTCGTCGCGCCCCCTGGGCGGTCCGCTGGGCCGGGGCCTGTCGGAAATCGTGTTCTCAGGCACAAGGCCTTCGACTTCAATCAGCGCGTCGCGGCGGGAGAGGTTCAGCCTGCCCTGGTCGTCGATCTCCTGCACTTTGACGATCACCTCGTCGCCCACGGCCACAACGTCCGTCACTCGCTCGGTGCGCTTGACGTCCAGCCTGCTGATGTGCACCAGGCCCTCCTTGCCGGGGGCGATCTCCACGAAGGCCCCGAAGTCCATCAGGCGGGTGACGACGCCCTTGTAGATCGCGCCGATCTCCGGGTCGTTGGCGATGGTCTCCACCATGAACAGGGCGCGCTGGGCGTCCTCGATGTCCGTGGAGCAGATGAAGATCTTGCCGTCCTCCTCAACATCAATCTTGCAGTTGCACTCGGCGCAGATCTTCTGGATGACCTTGCCCTGCTTGCCGATGACCTCGCTGATCTTGTCCACCGGGATGGTAGTGATGAGCATCTTCGGCGCCCACTTGCTCAGCTCCTTGCGGGGCTCGGGGATGACTGGCAGCATGATGTCGTCCAGGATATAGAGGCGCGCCTTCTCGGTCTTCTCCAGGGCCTCCCGGATGATCTCCGGGGTCAGGCCGTCGATCTTCAGATCCATCTGGATGGCGGTGATGCCATCCTTCGAGCCCGCCACCTTGAAGTCCATGTCGCCGAAAAAGTCTTCGAGCCCTTGAATGTCCACCATGGTCATAAAGCGCTCGCCCTCGGTGATCAGGCCGCAGCTGATGCCCGCCACGGGGGCCTTGATCGGCACGCCGGCGGCCATGAGGCTCAGGGTGGAGCCGCAGATGGCCCCTTGGCTGGTGCTGCCGTTGGAGCTGAGCACCTCGCTCACCAGGCGGATGGCGTAGGGGAACTCCTCCACGGCGGGGATCATGGGCAGAAGGGCGCGCTCGGCGAGGGCGCCGTGGCCGATCTCACGCCGGCCGGGGCCGCGGCTGGGCCGCGTCTCTCCCACGGAGAAGCTGGGGAAGTTATAGTGGTGGAGGTAGCGCTTGCTGGTCTCCTCGTCGATGCCGTCCAGCAGCTGGTCCATGCTCATGGGGCCCAGCGTCGTCACGGTGAGGCACTGGGTCTGCCCGCGGGTGAACATGCCCGAGCCGTGCGCCCTGTCCAGCAGATCGATCTCGGCGTTCAGCGGGCGGATATCGTCGATGCCGCGGCCGTCCACGCGCTTGCCGTCGTCCAGCAGCCAGCGGCGGACAACGTATTTCTGCGTTTTATAGAGGCAGTCCTCGATTTTCTCCAGCAGCTCGGGATACTTCTCGTCGAACTCGGCGTGCACCTTCTCATAAACCGGCTTCAGGCGCTCGTCCCTGATACGTTTATCATCCGTATCGAGCGCCGCGCGCACATCCTCAATGGAGAAGGCCTTGATCGCCTCGTACATCTCCTCCGGCGGGTCGTTCGACGGGAAGTCGATTTTCGCCTTGCCGCACTCGGCCGCGATGCCCGCGATGAATTCCACCAGGCGCTGGTTCTCCCTGTGGCCGAACATGATGCCCTCGAACATCTCGTCGTTGGTCACCTCATTGGCCCCGGCCTCGATCATGGCCACCAGCTCGGAAGTGGAAGCGACAACGGTGCTCATGCGGCTCTTCTCGCGCTGCGCGGCGGTGGGGTTGACGACGTACTCGCCGTCCACCAGGCCCACGCACACGCCCGCGATGGGCCCGCGCCAGGGGATCTCCGAGATGCTCAGCGCGATGGACACGCCCAGCATGGCCACCATGTCGGGCGGGCAGTCCTGGTCAACGCTCATGACGGTGGCGACCACGCCCACGTCGTTGCGCATGTCCTTGGGGAACAGCGGGCGGATGGGGCGGTCGATCACGCGGCCCGCCAGTACGGCCTTCTCGCTGGGGCGGCCCTCACGGCGCTGGAAGGAGCCGGGGATCTTCCCCACGCTGTAGAGCTTCTCCTCGAAGTCCACGCTCAGCGGGAACCAGTCGATGCCGTCGCGGGGCTTGGCGCTCATTGTCGCTGTGCATAATACGTTTGTTTCTCCATAACGCACCAGGCACGCGCCGCCGGCCAGCTGCGCCATCTTGCCGATCTCCACGACAAACGGCCGCCCGCCGATCTCTGTCTCGTAGGTCTTGTAGTCCTTGAAAAACATTTCTTTTCTCCTTTGGAAAAATTTTATGATCAAAGGAGAAGGGCTTAGCAATAAATCACATGCAATTGTTCCCTGCAATTGAATCTGATTTACCGCTAAAACAATTCTCCTTAAATCCGTAAGAAGGAGGCAGAAGCCCTAACTCCTGCCTCCTGATGCCCGGTTTACTTGCGGATGCCCAGACGCGCGATGAGTGAGCGGTAACGCTCGATGTCGTTGTTCTGCAGATAGTTCAGCAGGTTGCGCCGGTGGCCGACCATCATCAGCAGCCCGCGCCGGGAGTGGTGGTCCTTCTTGTGCACCTTCAGGTGCCCGGTGAGGTCGTTGATGCGCTTTGTCAGCAGCGCGACCTGCACCTCCGGGGAGCCGGTGTCGCCCTCGTGCAGGGCGTATTCGGCGATGACGGCGTTCTTCTCTTCCTGTGTCATTGTGTGCTCACCTCGTTAAATTATTCGCCAGTTTCTCAGCAGCGGGCGGTGATTCCGTCTGCCGGGGAACGGCACAAAGGATAGTATAGCACAGATGGAAGTGTTTGTAAAGGATTATTTTTCATTCCGGCTGGGGAGCACAAAAAGCCCCCCTCTGCCAGAGGGGGGGTAAGGGTGCGCCTAGATAAACCACATCCAGATGAAGCCGAAGCCGATAAAGAACAGCAGATAGTGCCACCACTCGCCGGTCCAGCGGGGTAGGGTGCCGAAGATACCCGTTGCGGGAGGCGGAGGCTGGGTAGTCGGGGAGGTTGTTGTTGTGGTAGTAGCTGTTGATGCTGTGGTTGGGATTACAGAGGTATCCTCTTCAAAACCTGCCTTTAGTTGTATTACGGGCCGTACACCTGTGCCCTTGCTCGTGACGATCTGGCACGTAATGGAAGAACCTGATACGCCTGTATGGCTAACCGCGTCGGCATCTTTTGAGGAGTAATTTGAGCGGAGCCACCAACTGCCTGTACCGTCCATAAATGACACGTAGTGTGCATTTTTTGCCCGCGCATATTGGGTTGGTTTGGCTATCCTGCTCTCATCGTTCACAAACCCATAGTCAGCACGCGCTACTTCATCATCGGAAAGCAAAAATAAATTGTCCTGCGTGGTGTAAGGATCGCGATTCCCCGATACAGGACTATGAAACGCGAATGACGTTATTTCTGAAGCGGAGATAAACTCGGCTTGGACCGTTGTGAAAGCTGTACTGTAAAAAGCAGTGTTCAGCCATTCACGGATGGCGCAATCCTTCCATGATACAATTGGATCGCTGAATCCACCGGCTACAGAATGGTATTCACGCGCGTCCAGAATCCCTTCAGACAAAACCAGTATAGTAGATTCTTCTACAGACAGCACTTTCCAGCGAATCGGTTCAAACCGAAACCAATAGGTTGTTTCCGCAACATATGGAGCTGCGTTTGTAGAGCGAACAATGCGGCGGTACATTCCTCCCTCATATATAACATCCGCATAGCTGATATTGTAATCGGCGTCTATGGTGTTTGCCCCGCGAGGCTGTGCCTCTAGTGTTGCTTTCAATGTGCTGTCGGTGACTTCGCTCTGAGGATATGAACCAAATTCGACGATATCACCTCTCGAATAAGTAGGTGTGGTTACGGCTCTTGCGGTCAGCGCCGCCCCGCACATCGCCGTCACCATAATCACTGCCAGCACCCATCTTGCCCGTTTGCCCATAGCATTGCCCCTCTTTCTTTGCCAGAATAATATTTTCACATCAATTATAGCATAGCTTTTCATATTCGCTATAGCCCGTTTTTGGGCAATTGCCAAGCTTCGGGGAACAACTTATCATAGAAGCATCGAGGATAAAGGGATGCTTCCATGATAGTATACGACAAGCTCTGGCAAACCATGAAGTCACGGCAAATCTCGCAGTACAAGCTCATTCAGGAATACGGCTACAGTCTCGGCCAATTGGACCGCCTGCGAAAAAACCAAAGCGTCAGCGTGTACACCCTGGACACCCTGTGCAAAATCCTCTCCTGCGAGCTAGGGGACATCGCGGAATACCGCCCGGATGAAAAATAAAACCGCCCACTGTTGTCCGCAGTGGGCGGTTGCATCTGGGCAGGGGAGGCTACTCGTACAGCGGATACTTCGCGCACATCGCGTTCACGCTCTCGCGGATGGCGTCCGCGCTGCCCTCGAAGTCCGTCGCCGCCAGGTAAATCGCCTCGGCGATCAAATCCATCTCGGCGCAGCCAAAGCCGCGCGAGGTCACGGCGGGCGTCCCTACGCGGATGCCGCTGGTGACGAAGGGGGTTTCCGGGTCGTCCGGGATGGTGCTTTTGCTCACGGTGATGTAGACCTCGTCCAGGCGGCGGGAGAGCTCCTTGCCGGTCAGGCCCAGCGGGCGCAGGTCCAGCAGCATCAGGTGGTTGTCCGTCCCGCCGGAGATCAGCTTGACGCCCCGCGCCAGCAGGCCCTTCGCCAGAGCTTGCGCATTATCGACAATTTGTTTTTGGTACGCCTTGAACGCGGGCTTCAGCGCCTCGCCGAAGCACACGGCCTTCGCCGCGATGATGTGCATCAGCGGGCCGCCCTGGTTGCCCGGGAAAACCGCCCTGTCGATGGCGGGTGCGAGCGCGGCGGTGCAGAGGATCAGGCCGCCGCGCGGCCCGCGCAGGGTCTTGTGGGTCGTGGAGGTGACGACGTCCGCCCAAGGCACGGGCGATGGGTGCAGCCCCGCTGCGATGAGTCCCGCGATGTGCGCCATGTCCACCAGGAAGTACGCGCCAACGCTCTTCGCGATGGCGCCGATGCGCTCGAAGTCGATGATACGGGCATAGGCCGAGGCCCCCGCCACGATTAGCTTGGGCTGTTCGCGCTTTGCGATTTCCGCCAAGGCTTCATAGTCCAGCCAGCCGTCCTTGTCCACGCCGTAGGGCACGAAGTTGTAGAGCATGCCGCTCATGTTCACAGGGGAGCCGTGGGTTAGGTGCCCGCCGTGGGATAGGTTCATGCCGAGCACGGTGTCGCCCGGCTGCAGCAACGCTGCGTACGCCGCCATATTCGCCTGCGCGCCCGAGTGCGGCTGCACATTGGCGTGCGCCGCCCCGAAGAGCTCCTTCGCCCTGTCGATGGCGATGCGCTCGGCCACGTCCACGCACTCGCAGCCGCCATAGTAGCGCTTGCCGGGGTACCCTTCCGCGTATTTGTTGGTCAGCACGCTGCCCATGGCGGCCATCACCGCGGGGGAGACGAGGTTTTCGCTGGCGATCAGCTCGATATTGCGCCGCTGGCGGGCCAGCTCGCCGGCCATGGCCGCGCCCACCTCCGGGTCGGCCTGCGAGACGAAGCCTATGGTGTCCATCAGGTCTGCGAACATGAAAGTACCTCCGTGTCATTGGCTCATGATTCGGGCGGCAGGAATGCCGCCCCTACTATATTTTAGCACAACTATGGGGCGGGGTCAAGGAAAATCAAAGTGGCAACAGCAATAACGCCGCCCCGCCCATTTGGTATATCGTGCCGCCGCTGACCTCGCCGACCTTTGACCACGACGAATTGCGGACCGTGCCCGAGGAATCCACTTCGCCGACTTTTGACCACGACGAATTTCGGATCGCTCCATCCGATGATACCTCACCGACCTTAGACCACGAGGAATTGCGCACATTCCCGGAAGAATCGACCTCGCCGACCTTTGTCCAGGATGAATCGCGGATTGTGCCGCTACTATCCACCTCGCCAACCTTTGACCACGATGAATTGCGTACATCTGCCATTGTCTTGGCCTCCTTTGCGTCTGATTATTTCCATTATAGCACACCCATATCGAACCCGCAAGAGATTTTTTATAGTGTATGCAGTGAATGATATCACCGTCTTTTTGCGGTTATTCAAAAAGCGTCCTTATAATTTCCGGAAAAACCTCGCGCCTGACAAATTTTCTATACTCCATCTCCTCCGGGGTTCTGCCGCTCACCAAGGACTTGTTCGTCACCGTGTTGTCCGATACGCTCAACGGCACCCGGCGTGCCAGCGCACGTTGTGCTTTTGGCACGCCCTGGCGGTCTCGATCTTCGCCTTTTCAAGCATCGTTGCATCAGGATACGTCCTTTCCCCGAACACGTCCCGCGTCATATCGGGCGAGAGGTGCCGGCTGGCCCACACGGGCGGCGACCAAATCGTTTTGTAGTTGATAGCCTCCGATTTTGGTTTCAATCCCCGCCGCCCACACGGGCGGCGACCCCCTGGACGTTCAAGCCGTCCGATGTGCTTGATTCCGTTTCAATCCCCGCCGCCCACACGGGCGGCGACACTGTATATCCTTCGCGTGCACTTGATGCCGAAAGTTTCAATCCCCGCCGCCCACACGGGCGGCGACGACGGGGAATTCCCTGCCCCACCGCCCTGGACGGGTTTCAATCCCCGCCGCCCACACGGGCGGCGACGATAAGGTGTATACTTGGCTGCGCTATCGCAACGGTTTCAATCCCCGCCGCCCACACGGGCGGCGACTTCCCTTGTTTTCAGGAGGGAGCACCCAAAGCCGTTTCAATCCCCGCCGCCCACACGGGCGGCGACAGAAGAACGAGAAGAATACAAGCAAATAAAAGCAGTTTCAATCCCCGCCGCCCACACGGGCGGCGACAAGGCAACATACGTGGGGCACCAGTACAACGAGTGGGTTTCAATCCCCGCCGCCCACACGGGCGGCGACACTTTCCGCGCGAGAATAATGACGATCCATTGCTGGTTTCAATCCCCGCCGCCCACACGGGCGGCGACCGGTATCCATTCATACGTGCTGTTTGGGAGGAGGTTTCAATCCCCGCCGCCCACACGGGCGGCGACCCCTCGCCCGCTGCCCCGATCCACTTGTCCGCCCTGTTTCAATCCCCGCCGCCCACACGGGCGGCGACCAACGCAAATTGCCCTTGATTTAAGCCAGCGAAGCGTTTCAATCCCCGCCGCCCACACGGGCGGCGACCATAGCCTTCGATGGCTGGCGGACCTGGCGTAATGATGTTTCAATCCCCGCCGCCCACACGGGCGGCGACGACGACCGTGCCCGTATCGCCAAGGATATTCGCGTTTCAATCCCCGCCGCCCACACGGGCGGCGACAACTTGTTGCTTTATGGCTCTCAACTGCTCGTCAAGTTTCAATCCCCGCCGCCCACACGGGCGGCGACCCCGCTGCGGTCTTCGTTGTCACTTTTTTCTGTTCGTTTCAATCCCCGCCGCCCACACGGGCGGCGACTCCCCCTGAATATTGCAAAAGTGTTGCTTGGCCATGTTTCAATCCCCGCCGCCCACACGGGCGGCGACACAAAACTGATAGGAGGCACCCATAGTGAGCAAAGTTTCAATCCCCGCCGCCCACACGGGCGGCGACTGCCGCTCGTATTGCTTGGTATGACGTGACGCTGTTTCAATCCCCGCCGCCCACACGGGCGGCGACGACCGCCAACGCAATAAGCGGGATCGAGCGCGCGGAGTTTCAATCCCCGCCGCCCACACGGGCGGCGACGCGTTCAGCCTGTCCATCACGGACGCCGTCACAGTTTCAATCCCCGCCGCCCACACGGGCGGCGACCTGCATTCCAGAAAAGAAGTAACCCGCCCCTTTAGCGTTTCAATCCCCGCCGCCCACACGGGCGGCGACAGCGCGTCGGCGGTTTGGGTTTCCACCTCGGCTTTGTTTCAATCCCCGCCGCCCACACGGGCGGCGACATATTGCAAGGTCTAACACAAATTATCTTGATTGTGTTTCAATCCCCGCCGCCCACACGGGCGGCGACGGAAAACGGGGGTTGTTTTCATCGTCAACATTATAGTTTCAATCCCCGCCGCCCACACGGGCGGCGACTCACACATAGTCGTCAGTCCTCCACATCTACTTGTTTCAATCCCCGCCGCCCACACGGGCGGCGACAATTATGGGACAAATGGGGGATTATTTCGGAAATGTTTCAATCCCCGCCGCCCACACGGGCGGCGACGCCCCGCCTTTTTGCTCGCTCAAATGTTCTTTTGTTTCAATCCCCGCCGCCCACACGGGCGGCGACAACCCCGCTTAGGTCTTGTGCAAATTTGCCATAAAGTTTCAATCCCCGCCGCCCACACGGGCGGCGACGACAAGTGCGCCGAAAAAGCGTATACTAAGATTGCGTTTCAATCCCCGCCGCCCACACGGGCGGCGACGCCAGGGAGGGCCAGCAGGAACGCGCAAGGAATGTTTCAATCCCCGCCGCCCACACGGGCGGCGACATTGCAAGGTCTAACACAAATTATCTTGAATGCGTTTCAATCCCCGCCGCCCACACGGGCGGCGACACATAGTAGTATGTATTTATAACACCCGGCATAGTTTCAATCCCCGCCGCCCACACGGGCGGCGACTCATCATGATTACGTCTGCTTTTCGGATGATAGTTTCAATCCCCGCCGCCCACACGGGCGGCGACACGCACTGAAACGGGATGACATCTACGATGAGACCGGTTTCAATCCCCGCCGCCCACACGGGCGGCGACGGGCCGGGCGGGAAAAGCCGCCGCCGTTGAAAGTGTTTCAATCCCCGCCGCCCACACGGGCGGCGACCTACGAGCATTCTCGTAAGTCAATAGCGTTTTCGTTTCAATCCCCGCCGCCCACACGGTCGGCGACGGTCGGCGGCGCGAGCGGCATATCATCTACAGGCTGTTTCAATCCCCGCCGCCCACACGGGCGGCGACGCATTCACGCGCCCGGCTGCGACCTGTACTTAATCGTTTCAATCCCCGCCGCCCACACGGGCGGCGACCGTTTTGCGCAGCGGTAACAAAACATCACTTTGGTTTCAATCCCCGCCGCCCACACGGGCGGCGACCGGGCAGGTGATTAAAATACCAAAAACGGAGACGGTTTCAATCCCCGCCGCCCACACGGGCGGCGACAGTGGGTATATGTGTCCGCAAGCGGCGCCGGATTGTTTCAATCCCCGCCGCCCACACGGGCGGCGACGCAAGCAGCCAAACCACATCTCTAAGCGACCTTGTTTCAATCCCCGCCGCCCACACGGGCGGCGACTCGCGCCATGTCGCATGAACTCCCAGCGGATGTCGTTTCAATCCCCGCCGCCCACACGGGCGGCGACTCGATCAGATTCGAGGCGCAGTCCCCGCAAAGGTTTCAATCCCCGCCGCCCACACGGGCGGCGACCGAACGACAACCACGGCAACCCAACGGGCGTGGTTTCAATCCCCGCCGCCCACACGGGCGGCGACTGGCGCTAAGCTTGGCGTGTTCACCTGGCATCCTTGTTTCAATCCCCGCCGCCCACACGGGCGGCGACGCAGCTGACGGTGGATTCCATTGACGCCCTGCTGGTTTCAATCCCCGCCGCCCACACGGGCGGCGACTCTACACCGTCAACCCCCAAATGTCGTGTACTTTGTTTCAATCCCCGCCGCCCACACGGGCGGCGACCCAAGGCCCTGATCGAGATTGTGGATGAAAGCGGCGTTTCAATCCCCGCCGCCCACACGGGCGGCGACGGGCAGCCCCGCGATGTGATGGTGCAACCGTGCTTGTTTCAATCCCCGCCGCCCACACGGGCGGCGACGCAGACGCTTGACGGGACGCCGATCGACGCGCCGTTTCAATCCCCGCCGCCCACACGGGCGGCGACTTCATGAAGGATAGCCTGGTGCCTGTGATGGGCGTTTCAATCCCCGCCGCCCACACGGGCGGCGACGAGGCGGTGCATACTGCGACTGTTGCGCGGGTTGCGGTTTCAATCCCCGCCGCCCACACGGGCGGCGACAAGCGCAACGACTGTAATGCCGGTTGTCTGCGCGTTTCAATCCCCGCCGCCCACACGGGCGGCGACGAGAACAAACGGCACCCGCTGCGGGAGGAACTGGTTTCAATCCCCGCCGCCCACACGGGCGGCGACTCCCGGCGATCACATAGGCCACGAACGCCGCCGCGTTTCAATCCCCGCCGCCCACACGGGCGGCGACTGCCAAGCACCTGCGTAGCCGTCCCGTTGGACAGGGTTTCAATCCCCGCCGCCCACACGGGCGGCGACCGGGCGGCGAAATCGAAACCACAACAGAAACCATTGTTTCAATCCCCGCCGCCCACACGGGCGGCGACCGAACGCGCGATTGACGCGCTGAACAAATTTTTCGTTTCAATCCCCGCCGCCCACACGGGCGGCGACGTTCGGCGGAACTGGAAAGGTAGAACTATGGCTGGTTTCAATCCCCGCCGCCCACACGGGCGGCGACGCGTATACAGTCCCGTCGGACGCGATGAACGGAGTTTCAATCCCCGCCGCCCACACGGGCGGCGACGCCGATAAGCCGCCGATGAAGTCCGCGAGGCATGTTTCAATCCCCGCCGCCCACACGGGCGGCGACCAAGCATCCGCAGGAACGCACCGTCCCGGCTTTGTTTCAATCCCCGCCGCCCACACGGGCGGCGACTTTCCGGGAACTGGCCGCAAGTCATCGCGACTTTTCCGTTTCAATCCCCGCCGCCCACACGGGCGGCGACGTAATTGAAACTATAGGCAATGCAAATGCATAATGTTTCAATCCCCGCCGCCCACACGGGCGGCGACCCCGTGAGAAATCCAGCAAAATTCCTGGAAAAGTGGTTTCAATCCCCGCCGCCCACACGGGCGGCGACAATGCAAGTAGAAAGCCCCGGTCTTGCAAATGTGTTTCAATCCCCGCCGCCCACACGGGCGGCGACAGCAAAAGTGCACAAAATAGCAATGCTAAAACCGTATCTTTGTTAAGGTTCTGAAGAAAATAATGCTGGCATTATGGGTGTTGAGATTATTCCTCCTTTATTTAACCAAAAATAGTCGAATAATTCTGGTGCGAACCCTCTGGGCTTTACCTGTTTGCTTTGAGTTCGCACCGCATTATAGGATAAGGGGGTCTTCCACTGAGAAGCCAGGCTTGGCTCCCACGTGCGTCACCCTATTTTGGTATCGATTTCCCAGATTGTAAAAACGCAGGCTGTCCTTTTCGCTGTCGATTAACTGCGTCAGCTCGTGTTCGAGCACGCGCAGCTGTGTGGCGTCCAGCACGCATTCGAATACGGAATTTTGCACGCGCTGGCCGCGGCTCTCACATTTTTTCGCCACCCGGCTCAAGCGGCGGCGGCCGGCGGCCGTTTCGGTGTTCACGTCATAAGTCACAAGAATCAGCATGTTTTCCTCACTTCCACAAAAACGGCGGATACGCCTCCAGATCACCCCGCAGCATGCGCGCCAGCAGCAAGGCCTGCGCATATGGAACCAGTCCCCATTCTATCTTTTCCTGCAAAAAGGGGTGGGTGAGGCTCTCTTTTTTGCGGATTTGCCAGGCATTCAGAAACACCTTGCGGCTCTGGTCTTTCAGGCGCACGGCGCCATTTTCGTCCTGCAAAAAATCGGAGGGCTGTATTTCCCTGCGGTTGATGATTGTCAGAACAAAACGGTCCGCCATGACGCCCCGCAGTTCTTCCATCAAATCCAGCGCGAGGGAGCATCGCCCTGGCCGGTCCCTGTGCAAAAAACCGGCATATGGATCCAATCCCACGCTTTCCAGCGCGGCCTGGCAATCATGCGCCAACAATGTATACGCGAATGAAAGCATCGCGTTGACAGGGTCGGTGGGCGGCCGTTTTTCCCTGATCTCAAAAGAAAACTGCAATTTGTTTTGCAGGATCAACTGGTCAAAGTTCTGGAAATAGGCCTTGGCCGCGCTGCCTTCCCATCCGCGCAGCTGGCCCAGCGTTTCGCAGCTGAGCGTTTGCTCCATTGCGGAGGAAATCTGTGCTGACGCGTTTTTGAGCCGAACCGCGTCCAGCCGTGCGGCATAATCCCGGGCGGCCCGCTCCAGAATCCACTTGGCGTTGTGAAGCTTGCCGAACAGGAAGCAGCGGGCGATGCGGCAGCTTTGCGCCTCGTCGTCAGAAACACGGTATTGCGTTTTGCGCAGGGTGATATTGCCGCGGGCTTCGCCCTCCACACGGGCCAGGAAGCGTCCGCTGCCGCTGCAAAAACTCAGCGCGATGCCGCGCCTGGCGCATTCCCCCATCAGCGCGGGGCTCGCGCCGGTGTATCCGAATGTGATGATACCCTCCAGGTTCAGCAGGGGCACCCGGAGCAGGATTTCATCTTCCTTTCGCACGCAAACCGTTTCCTGCTCCAGTGCGAGGTAGCACTCCGGCTGTGTAACATAGAGCGTGTTCAACAGTTTTCTCATGCGCCGTCCTCCATGTGCTGCCGCAGGTATTGCGCCACCGAGCGGGTCTGCCTGCACAATGCCGGCAGGCAGATTTCCTGCAGGGAGCACCTCTTGCAGAATGCGCCCGGTTTTACCTTTGGCGTATACCGCCGCCGGAAGAGCTCCTGCATCTCGGCCGCCATGGCGCTGGTTTGCCTGCGCAGCTCCTCCGTAAAAGGCACTGCCTCGCGGCGGCGGGATTCATAGTAGAATAGTACCCCCTGCGGGATTTCGCAGGCCAGCATCTCCTCCAGGCACATCCCCTGGGCGCACAATTGCAGTCTGTCGCAGTCGTTCTCCTGCGGCGTTCCCCGCTTATATTCCACCGGGCAGGGCAGCCAGGCGCCTTTCCGCCCATGCAGGGGCACGCCGTCTTCGCAGGCGTAAAACTCCACCACGTCGCATACGCCACTCAGGCCCAATTCCCGCGAACTGATTTTAAGCCCCCGCAGAATCAGGAGATCGCCGCGCTTTTCACGCAGCGCGTCGTCGTGCGCGCGTTCATGCAGGATGCGCCCGTCGGCGGTCAGCGCGTTTTCCACCCATTGACGCTCGATTTCAATCAGCGCCCAGCGCCGGCGGCAGACCGCGAACTGATGAATTCCTGAGAGAGGGAGGTAGTCGTCCTCGGTCATAGCATCTCGATCAGCTCCACCCCGGCGGGCAGCTGGCGGTCGATCGAGATATCATAGTCCGCATAGGCCCTGGCGGGCGCCTGGCCGCAGGTGCGCCGCGCCTGTACCTTCTCAAACAAGACGCTGGCCGGCGCGTTGCCCAGCTCGCTTTCATGCTTGAATACCAGCAATTTGCGCGCCGCCATTTTGCCCCGCGCCGCGGAATGGTCCTGGTCAAACATATTCAACAGGCTCTGCCAGAACAACGCGAGATCCTCCTCGCCAAAACCGGTTTTCTGCGCGAATTTCGCCGAGATGAACCCCTCCGCGCGGTAGAGCGCATAGGGCACGGCGTACTTGCGGCCCATCGTGCGGTTCTCGCCGGCCTTTTCGCTCTCGTTGGTGGCCGCCATGCGGGTGATGGTGATCTCCTGCTGGAAGATGGGGTCCGCGCTGCGGGCGAAGCACAGCTGCGCGGGGCCGCGCACCTGGCCGCACTTTGCCTCGCCGGTGTCCATCACCGCGCCGAAGGTGCGCACGTCGTAATAATGCCCACAGACCCATTTTTGCGCTTTCATGCGGTCGTCGTCGTCGGCTTTTTTGCTTTTTTTCAGATCGCAGGCATCATATGCCTCATCCAGCTTTTTGTTCAGGATCGCACCTTCTGTGACGAAGATATCGTAGCCCTGCGCGCGTTCCTTCGCGTATTCTACATAATTGCGCACCTTGCGCTTCAGGCATACGTCCGTGACGATGCCGTGGCCGGTCTGCGGGTCGATGCGCGGCATGTTGCCCGCGTCCGGGTCGCCGTTGGGGTTGCCGTTTTCCACATCAAAGTAGAGGATAAATTCATAGCGGTTTTGGATGGACATCATGAGGCCTCCTGTTCTGCATTTGTATTTTCATCTTTTGTGCTGCTAAAGAACGCCTGGCGCTGGTGGTAATAGCCGATGAGGAACCGGCCCTGCTCCTCCGCGCTGAGGGTCTGCGGATAGCCGGAGGAGGGGATTTTGTCGTGTATCTCCTGCATGAGCTTCTGGTGATTCACCACGGCCCCCGGATGCTCGATCTTTTTTAAGTGCTTCTCAAACAGAGTAGCCAGGGTGGTGAACACCGTACTGGGCGCCGCCAGCGCGGCGTTGAGGTATTTGTCCACCACGTCGGCATTGACTTGGCCCAGCGCATCGTACTGCGCCTTTTGGAAAACCGCCAGCATGCGCCCCAACAGATAGGCCTGGTTGGTCTCTTGCGGATTCAGTCCCACGGTCAACATCTCCTCCTTCTGATTCAACCGGTCCTGCCGGTTTAAATAACCCTTGAGTACCGCCGCGCGGCAGCGGTTGACCCTCGCGTCGGCGCGCACGCGGCGCAGGATCGCCATGTAAAGCGTGTACGGGTATGCGGTATCCCAAAAAATGCTGCGCAGCAGCGCGCTTTCCAGCAGCGGCGGAATGTTTTCGCTTTTATATTCCACCGCTGTTTCCCGCAGAATCTTGAGCGGGGTCAGCGCAATGGGGTCGTTTTTGCCGCGGGCAATCATGCAATCCTGTATATGCCTTGCATAGCTCTCCAATATGTGCCCGAAGCGCTCACGGTAGAAGAAGCGGATGCCGACGCGGCCGTCGGAGAGCTTGGCGTAGCCCAGCAGGCAAAACTGCACCTCGTGATCCAATTCCATGGGCATCTTGCCGGAATACAGCGTCGTCAGGTTGGCCCGGATTTGCTCGGAGCTGATTTCATCCACCGCGGAAACATACATCATGTCCCCGAAAACATCCTCCTCAAGCCCTGCGCTGCGCTCCGCCCAAAACACCACCTTGTCGCCGCCCAGGCGGAAATAGTGCCGTGGATCATTTGCCAGGGCTTTCAGCGCCGTGGTGTACTGGAATTCCGCGCGCAGCGAGACCGGGGCATTGCCGCCCTGTAGCTTGCCATAGGAGCGAAAGGCCTCCTGCTTGAAGCTGACAATCGTGGCGTTGCCCTCAATGCCTTTGTGTATGAGGGCCATGGGCTCCTGTTCGCCGGTCACCAGGCACTGCGTTACCGTGTTTCCCTCTGTCCGCTTCGAAAAATACCGCTCCCACGCGCGGCGTATGGCGGGGCGCTCATGCAGATACGCGCCGCCGTCCCCCTCCAGGCGGAACACCAACAGGTCCGCCCTGCCGAAGCCCTGGCCCGCCGGGGGCTCCCCCTCAAAAAAGGCGAGGATGGCCCGGGCGCCGTCGTCATCCACGTCACTCAATATCTCTTTGTGCAGCGCCTTGGCGCTCTCCCAGTTGACCGCCCGCTCCGCTTCCTCTCCCGCCAGAAAATAATCTGCTTTATCGCAGCAAAAATAGGGATCGCCCAGCTTCGTGCGCTTATGCTGGTTGGGCGCTACCAGCGGCACTTTTTTCTTTTTTTCGTTCAGCAGCGAAATAACGCCGCTCACATTCCCCTGATTGTCCAGTTCAATGCAGCCGCTCACCTGCGCGGTGCAAAAGCCATAGCGCGGGGTGTCCTCATTTTCTTTTTCCAGCCGTTCGTAATACCCACAAAGAGCCTGCAATATCATAGCGCCACCTCCTCCCGCACGGCGACGACGCCGTGCTCCATAGACGCCCGGAAAAAACGCGCCGGGCAATCCGGCGTCTGGTATTCCATGTCCCACAGCATCCATCCCAGGTCGCGGCTTTCCTCTTCGGCGTAAAAGCTCACCTTGCGGGGCTCGCCTTCCTTCAGCAATTTGAATGCGGCGGGGAATTCCCGGCAGCCAAGGTAGGGCTGATGGAAGCACTGCCCCTGCCGCGCGCGCCGCAGGAAGATATTATAGAATTTTTCCTGCGTGTCGTCTTCGGTCAGCTGTTCCCGGCACAGGGTGAAATGCGCGTCAATGATATACGCCACGTCCCGCAGCAGCAGGGAGGCCCGCTGCTGCCGGTCCTTCTGGATGAACTGGCGCGGCGGCTCCCGCGTGCCGTCCTTCATCGCGGACTTCACCGCGCCGGCGCTCATTTTGCCGCCCAGCTCGTTGCGGCGCACGGAATCGAAGACGATGGGGTTGAGCACCGTGATCCGGTCGATATGCCAGCGCAGCCCCGGGTGCCAATAAATGGCCTCCAGGATGCCCCGGGCGGCCGAGGGCGTCATGACGTCGTAGCTGACGCGCTCGGCCTTCATCTCCGGCCGGGTGAACAGGGCGTAATCCCCCGTGACGTGCAGAGAAACGCCGTAACCCATACGCTACTCCCCCTATGTCCCCAAAAATTCATTTTCCTTCGGAAGCTGAAGGCCCGTTTCTGGACTGTAGCTTGTTTTGTTATAGGGATCCAGTACCCACACGCCATGCACAGGCTCGCCTCTTGCATCCACGACGCGTTTCAAGTTGTTTATGTGCTCCGCCTGGTATACGCTCACGGCATAGCGCTGCAGCTGCCGCATGTTCTGCAGCGGCGCCTGTAACAGCGCGCGCGCCCGGCCGTCATAGGGGATGAGCACGGTCTCCGCGTCGCTGTCAATGAACTGAAAGGCTTTGCCGGTGGCCTCGAAGCGGAAATCCATGCGCCGCAGGGCCTGGCCCCATTCCGGCAGAAGCTTGAGCGCATCCAGCCGCGCCTCGTCGTGATAGCGCATGTCGAAATAGGCCGCGATCGCCTGCGGGCAGAAGGGGTCGCCGGGGAACCGTGACAGCACCTTCCGGCCGAAATCCGTGTTCTCCTGCAGATAGCGCGGGGTGCGCGCATCCTCCGGCGCGAATATGCGGAAGTCGCCGGCGGGCAGCCTGCCCTCCCGGTTGCAGCGCCCCGCGGACTGGGCAATGCTCTCCAGGCCCGCCTCCGCGCGGTAAACGCAGGGCAGGTCAATGTCCACGCCTGCCTCGATCAGGGACGTCGATACCACCAGGCAGGGCAGGTCTATGGCCAGCCGTCCCTTTATGGCCGCAAGGATCTCCGTGCGGTGCTGCGGGCACATCAATGCGCTCAGGTGAAATAGGCTGCCCTCATCCCGCAGGGGCTTCCAGCGCTGGTAGAGCGCGCAGGCGTGGGCCCGCGTATTCACAATGACCAGGGCCTGGGGCCGCGCAAGCACGTGCTCCGTCAATGCGTCATTGGAAAGCGCGCCCAGGTGCGAGATTTTTACCCGGCGCAAAACCTCAAACAAGCGCTCCGGCTGCGGGACGATCTCCCGCGGGGCCAGGGACTGCATCCAGGTTTCTTTCAGGCCGGGCTGCGTGGCGGTGCAGAACACCGCGGTCGCCTCAAAATCAGCCACGAGGCTCTTCAGGACGGCAAGGATGGGGCGCAGCAAGCGGTCCGGCAGCGTCTGCGCCTCGTCGATGATGAGTACGCTGCCGGCCAGGCGGTGCAGCTTGCGGCACCGGGAAGGCTTATTTGAAAACAGGGAATCGAACAGCTGCGCCGTCGTTGTGACGACAAGCGGCGCGTCCCAGTTCTGCGAAAAGAGGCGTATGCTGTCGATTTCGTCGTCTGTTTTGCCGGACAGATCCATGTTGCTCTGGTGCTCCAGCACCAACTCGTTCCCGAAGATGCCCCGAAAGACGTCGGCCGTCTGCTCCGTGACCGTCGTGAACGGTACGGCATAGATCACACGCCGCTTGCCCCGCCGAAGCTGCTCCATAGCAAACGCGAGGCTCGAGAGGGTTTTGCCGCCGCCGGTCGGGACTGTCAGGGTGAAAAATCCTGAGGATTCCCTTCCCGCGCGCAGGCAGGCATGCAGTACCTCGCGGCGGGCGGCATATACCGGATTGGTGATTTCATACCCCAGCAGCTCGTCCAGCTTCTTCTGATAGGATGCCCACAGCGCCTGAACGCTTGCCGCGTGGATACGTATCCGGCTTTGTTCCGGCGACATGACGCGTTCCGTGTCCAGGTAATCCGCATCCACCAGGCAGGAAAAAATCATGCGGATCAGCAGCTGCAAATATGCGCCGCGCTCCTCCTGCGCGGCCAGCGCCGGTTTGCGCAGCTGCAGGGCCCCCAATTCCGGCAATTCCGGCTCAATATGGCTGCTCCCGTTCGATGCTTTTTCAGATAAATCGTTCTTGAGATCAGTGAAATCCGGCAGCCCTCCGTGGTGTCCCCGCACACAATAGGCCAACAGCTTGCCAACCTTTTCGCCATAGAGCTCCAGCGCCGCTTTTGCGCCCGCGCTTTTGTGGTCGACATGCTGCATAAGACCATGCAAGCGCTGCTGAAATTCCGGTGTCGCTTTGCCGATATCATGCAGCAGCCCGGCCGCCCGCCCCCAAGGCTCTGTGCCAAACGCGGAAGCGAACGAAGCGGCCAGCCTGGCGGTTTCGCGCAGATGATCCTCTAAAGTCTGCCATTCCGATTCTGGTAAAAGTTGCCCTGTAGGATCGCAGGCGGTATGCGCATAATAAGCGTCATCCAATTGATCACCTTGTCCCCAATATTGCTGTTTGTATAGTATATCATGTGATGGAGAAAAATGTCAAGTTGAATCATATAAACTATAAAAAAAGCTATACGTTCCGAGCTGTGATAGCTCGGGAAATATGCGCTTCAGCGATACAACCTTTGCAGAATGAATTCGCAGGCATGGGCGGGCAGTACGCGGCGCAGGAGCATCACGAGCCGATAGGCCGCGCCCACGGTGACGCGCACGGGCGGGTTCTTTTTCTGCGTCAGCTTAAGCGCCGCGCAGGCCGCTTTTTCGGGAGCCGCACCGTTTTGCTCGTCCCGGGCCATGCGCGCCACGGCAGCTTCGCAGCGCTCCGCGTAGGGCGAACCCTCCGGCACCGCCATGCGCCGCGCCCGGGTGAAGCCGGTTTTCGTGTCGCCCGGCTCGATGAGAGACGCCCGCAGGCCGAACTGCGCGCTCTCCATGCGCAGGGATTCCGCGTAGGTATCCAGCGCGTACTTCGTGGCGCTGTAATGGCTCTGGTAGGGCAGCGGCAGCCGCCCCGCTACGCTGCTCATGAGGAGCACCAGGCCGCCGCCCCTCCCCTCGCGCGCCCTGCTTCGCAGGGCAGGAAGGAATATGCGGTTGACCCGCAGCACGCCGAAATAGTTCACCTCGAACTGGGCGCGCACCGCCTCCTCCGGGGTGTCCTCCGCCGCGCCCGCGATGCCCATGCCCGCGCAGTGCAGCAGGATGCCCACCCCGCCCCGGGCCTCTATGAAATCCCTCGCCCGCAGCACCGAGGCCTCGTCGCAGACATCCATCCTAATGTTAAAAATGGGCCCCTGCGCCGATTCTTCGCAGCGGCGCGACGCCGCGTAGACCGTATACCCATTCCGGGCGAACAATTCCGCCGCCGCCAGGCCAATGCCCGACGACGCGCCGGTGATCAGGATGGATTTGCCGTAAGGATAGCGCATGAGCCCACCGCCTGTATTTAGTGAATATAACACCAATATAACAAATCCGAACGCATCCCCAAGCATATAGATTGCCGGATGGTCCGGATTTGTATGGATTGGTGCAAATAGCCATAAGGGCACTAGGAGTAGCCCACGCAAATCCATATATATCAACGATTTGCAGCCAACCGCAGTGTTTACGATAGCAAAAAAACTGCCCCCAATGGCTTATGCGTGCGCTGCCTGCGAGGCGCTAAAGCGCTTGCTCGTCAGCGTCCACACTCTACCCAGCCGTCTGCGGCAGGAATTTCGCCACCCTTATTTTTTTGCGCTCTAATTTGTAAGAGACACGTATCTCACCTATATGATTATAGCCCAAAAATATATATCTGTCAAACCCTAATTTTCGCCGGCGCCGTCAAGCTTGCTTTTTGCGCAGGCGTGTAGTATAATGATAAAAACGATCATTGTGCGCAGGAGGCAATCGCATGCACAGCTACTACTGCACTTGGCGGTACATGGAATGGGTGCCCCACCATTGCGGCGAGGAAGGGCTCTCGGTGCGGGATATCATGTGCGAAGAATTCCTCTTCGGTGAGGATGGCATCGCCATGAAAATGCACCCGGAAAGCAGAAGCAAGCTCTACCTGCTGCTGGACGACGGCTGGGATGTCAAAAGCAGTAAGCGGGGCACGCTGGACGAAGAGGAATGGTTCAAGCCTTACCTGGGCTGCTGCCAGATTAGCGAGGAGAAATTCCCCGGGTATGGTGGTACGCCGCAAGAACGGCTTAAAACCATAGCCGACAAAGTGAAATCTCTTGGCTGGCGCGGCCTGGGGATTTGGATCAGCCCGACGATCTCCTACGGCAGGGATGTGATTGGCCGTGAACTGAATTTCATGGACTTCTGGAAACTCCGCCTGGAGTGGAGCAAATTCGCCGGGGTTGCCTACTGGAAGGTGGACTGGGGCAGCTTCGATATCTCCGACCAGCATAAAAAACAGTTGATGCGGGAGAAAAACAGGATCTATCCGGCGCTTGCCATCGAAAACGCTTTTGTACGGCCTCCCATCAACCAAAAGGGGGAAGAAAGTGTTTTCAGCCTTGCCGTGCACAGGCACAGGCTGTCCTATTCGGACGTGCTGCGCATCTACGATACGACCTTCCCTATGTCTCTGCCGACCACGCTTTCGCGGGTGGCCGCCCTGCTGGAATACCCGCCCGCGATGGAGCCGGGCGCGCTGGGCCTGATCAACGCGGAGGACGAGCTGTATGTCTGCGCGGCGCTGGGGCTTACTATGGGCGTAATGCGCTACGACATGGGCGGTGTCGAGCTCACCGGCGGGGGCAACGAAAGCTATGGCGGCACGGGGCCGTTCCCTGCCACCCGCCCCGCCCGCAAGCAGCTGGACGAGGTCATCCGCGCGGCAAACTGGCAGGAAATCGCCCCCGCCTTCTCCATCGCGCAGGGGAATTCCCATATTTCGAAGCAGCGCAACGTTGACCGCTGGAAGTTCACCAACGACCAAACCTGGAATCAGAGCTATTGCGATAAGGAGTTCCTGGAGCAGCGGGCGCCCCGGATCATCGCACGCAATGCTTCATTGCCGGTGATACAGAGCAAGCACGATGAAGCGGAATACCCCTATATCGTCGCCTCACGCAACCCCAACGGCGCGCTGAGTATTGCATCGCTTGGCCGGGTTGCCGTCGGCCGGGGGTATTACACCTGCGCCGCGGATGTGCTCTGGGATGCGGGAGAGCTCAGCGGGCCCGTGGGCATCTTTGGCGCGTTCAATTCATTAGAGCTGCGATTCGATCAGGACTTGACTGGCAAGCGCGTCTATGCAGGCGATTTACTCGATGGCGCGCTGCATGATATCACAGACGAGGTGAGCGTCAGCAAAAACAGTGCTGTGCTGAGCAAGGCTTTGATTGAGAAATATTCATTCATCGCAAAGAATGAAGATTTTTCCGAGGGCGGCATGCTGCTGCAAATCGGCGAAGCAAAAAATTATGTGCAGGCAGTGACGCCAAAGGCAAAGCCGGTTAAGCCCCCGCGTTACCGCCTGACGAAGCTGTCTTTGGCAATTACGGCAAGGGTGCACCTGGCAAACAATCGAAGGGCACACAGGAAAAACCTGAAGAAATATGACGAGGAGGGCTGACATGGGCAAAATTACGGAGATTATTCAGGCGGTCAAGCAAAACGAGAGCGACCCCGGCAAGATGAAAATCAAGGAGTACTACTCCTACGCCCTGGCGCAATTCGGCTATTCCAACATGAGCGTGATGAACGGCGGCTACCTTCTGCAGTTCTACAACGCCATCGGCATCGGCCCGAAGATGGCGGGGATCATCATGGCGGTCTCCAGGGTATGGGACGCTGTCAATGATCCGCTGATCGCGACTTGGATCGACAACGGCAAGAACCCGAAGGGTAAATTCACGCCCTATCTCGCAAAATTTGTCCCGGTGCTGGCCCTGTTTTCGTTCCTGATGCTCACCAAGCCTCCCATTGGCGGCGATAGCATGAACATAAAAATCGCCTGGTGCCTGGTGATGTACGTCATTTGGGAGTTCTTCAACACCTTTTCGTCGATCTCTTTCCAAGCCATGGGCGCTGTGATGAGCCGCGATATTGTGGAGCGCTCGAATTATGTCACCATCGGTTCTCTGGGCGGAACTATTTCCGGGGCGATACCGGGCTTGATTCCCGTGCTGTTCGACCTGCTTGTGAAGCCCGGGAGGATCGCGGAAACTAACTACTACACCCTGCTCGCGCTGATTTTCTGTACCATCGGGGGCCTGACGGCCATGTTCAGCAAGAATTTGAGAGAGCGGGTCGTGGCGCCGCGGCAGGAGCATTTTTACGACAGCTTCGTCACTTTCGCGAAGAACAAGCAGCTCATCCTGCTCTGGGCCTCGAACATTCCCAACATCATCGCGAAGGTGGGCTGGGGCACCAGCGCGTTCCTCTTCATGCACAGCATCGGCAACTGGTCCTACCAGACACTCATCTGGACGCTCACGGGCGCGCCGGGCTTCATCGTGCAGGCCCTGTCCCCGATCTTCATCAAGCGCTTCCGTCCCAGCAGGATCGTGATCTTCTCCAACCTGCTCAATGCCGCCTGCATGTTCGCGATGTATTTCGCAACCTCGGCGATGAAGAACACCTATACCTCCATGCCGGGTATCGTCATGATCATCGCGTTCACCTTTATTTCGGCCATCCCCGGCGGGGTGCGGGGCGTGGCATCGAATGTGTGCAGCATCAACACCCATGACTACACCGAATGGAAAACCGGCAAGCGCGCCGAGGCCACCAGCATGGTCATCACCGGCGTGCTCAACAAGCAGATCGACGCCATCGGCTCCCTCCTGCTGGGTTTCATGCTGGACTTCATCGGCTTCAAGGAGGGTGAAGGGGTCGTCCAGACGCAGCGCACGAAGGACTGGCTGTTCGCGTGCTATATCATCTTCCCCGCCATCGCCACGGTGCTTTCGACCATACCGTATCTCTTCTTCAAAATGGACGGACAGAACTTCGCGGACATAAAAGCGGAGCTGGAGGCAAGGCGTCTCGCCGCTGAAATGGCGAAGGAACTGGAAAATCCGGATGAGATAACCGAACACGCGGAAAGGAGCTCCCCATGAAAAGCATAAGAAGCGTTTTCGCATTGCTGTTGACAATGGCCTTGCTGCTAACGGCATTCATGCCGACGGCAAGCGCCGCGGGCGAAAGCCTGCTTCCCGCACAGCCGGGGACGAGCCCCAACTATGTCTGCACCTGGCAGACGCAGGAGACCTTCGCGAACGTGCGCGACGCGCTGTGCGACGCGAACCTGTTTGGGGAAAACGGCTGGGTGAATACCACCGCCCTCTTCCCGGAGGAGATCCGCGCCGACGCGCTGTTCCTGCTGGACGACGGCTGGGACTTGCCCAGCACATCGAATCCCGATTGGGAAAGCTATTTTTCAAGCTTCCTGCTGGATGAAGCGAAGTTCCCGGGCTACGGCGAACCCCCCCGCGAACGCCTGAAAACCTTGGCCGACAGGATACGCGCCTGCGGCTGGAAGGGCGTGGGCCTCTGGGTCGCCATGGACGAGCACCCCGCAGGCTATTGGCGCGAGCGCCTGGAATGGTGCAGGTATTCCGGCATCGCCTACTGGAAAGTGGATTGGGGCAACAAAAACAACAGCGACGCCTTCCGCCGGCAGCTGAACCGCCTGGCAAAGCAGGTGTATCCCGAGCTAATCATGGAGCACACCTGGGTGATCGGCCCCATCAACGGCCCGGACGCCGCGGACGTCGGCAACCCGGAAAGGCGCAGGGAGTGGGCTTACCGCCTTTCCTACTGCGACGTTTACCGCACCTACGATTATTTCCACGAGCTGGCCACCTCCACGACACTGGAGCGCACGGCGGCGCTGCTGCGGGACGCCTACAGCAAAAGCACGAACGGCCCCGCCCTGAACCTCCTCAACGGGGAAGACAACCTCTACCTCAACGCGGCGCTGGGTATGACCTCCGGCGTGATGCGCTCCCGGCACGACGGCCCTTACGGGAACGCGTTCCAGCAGTCGCGCCCGCTGCGGCACTGCATGGCGGAAATCGGGCGCATGCTTCGCTGGCAGCGCATCGCTCCCGCTTTCCGGGCGGACGCCTACCCCGTCCATGTCTCGGAGGAGTTCTTGGAGGACGCGCACTATATCGGTGGCACCTGGTACGGCCCCGCCAATGACAAAGTGATTGCGCAGCGCGCTCCCGCCGCCATCTCAAGAGGCATTGCCCTCCCGGCTGTGACGGTTGTTTCCGGCGGAAAGCCCTTCGTGGTGGCCAGCCGCAACCCCAACGGGGCCATCGGCATCGCAGCCCTGGGCAGGACCAGCAGCGAGGCGCACTACTACACAATCCCGACAGCGGATATTTCCCTCGACGCGGGGGACCTGACGGGCAAAATCGGCATATTCGGCGTATACGGCAGCCTGACGCTGACATTCAACCAGAGCCTTGCGGGCAAAGCTGTCCTAGCGCAGGATTTATTGACGGACGAAGCCCTGGACATCACTGACCGCGTCGTCATTGACGGAAATTCGATCATCGTTCCGGGCGCGCTCATTCAAGAGATCGGCACGTCGCAAAACCCGGCGGGCGACCCCTCCGAGCCGGGCCTGGTGCTGCAAATCGGCGAGGCAGCCGACTTTATGCCCGCCCCGCGCCCCCAAAGTCTGAAACCGCCCTTCTCGGCCCGCTTCCATGGCGCGGAAATCTTCAGGAAATCTCCGGATAAGGCCGAATGGCTGGAATCCGGCATGTGGCAGGGCGGCTGGCCCAAACGCATCTGCTATTATGCGCTGTTTTGCCTGCTGTGGCCGGGAGCATTCATCGCGAGAGGAGTATGCAAATGAATATGGGAACCGTCACGGCGGTGTTGACAGCCGTCTTCACAGCATTGCAGTGGGTTTCGGGCGCGCTGCCCCGCCTGCTGCCGCAGCGTATTACAATCCAGCCGCGGCATACCTACCAGACCTTCGAGGGTTGGGGGACGAGCGCGTGCTGGTGGCCGCAGATGATCGAAGACGAGGCGATGACGGAGGAGATTGCCCGGGCACTCTTCAGCGATGAGGGGCTGAACCTGGATATCTACAGGTACAATGTCGGCGGCGGCGAGAATGATAACCCCGCCAGCCGCATCTGGGAGCGCGCCAGGCGCACCGAGAGCTTTTACGTCTATAACCCGCTCACGGAGCAATATGAGTACGATTTCACGCGGGACGCCAATGCCCGGCGGATGCTGGACAGGGCCATCGAACAGGGCGCAAAAGAGGTGATCCTGTTCTGCAACAGCCCGCATTTCTCCATAACCCGCAGCGGCCAAGCCTCCGGCGGCCTTGAAGAAGGTGTCTCCAACCTGCCGCCGGAGAACTATCAGGCCTTCGTGGACTACCTGCTCACCATCGCGGACTGGTTCGTCGTACAGGGCTATCCCCTCAGCGGCATTTCCCCCATCAACGAGCCGCAGTGGGGCTGGGGCGGCGGCTGGGTCGGGCAGGAGGGCTGTCATTACACCCCGGAGGAGACCGTGGCGCTGCTGGAGCTCTTCGCCGTCACGATGCGGGAACGGGACGTTCCCTATCGTCTCATTGGGCCGGAAAGCGGCGATATGTCCGACGCCCACACGGCCTACACGGACGCCTTCTGGGGCAGCGTGATTCTCAACGAGGCCTGCGACACCTTTGCCGGGCATTCCTATTGGATGGACAACGACATCGTGAAAAAATGGCTCAGCGGCAGGCGATTTGCCCGCCTCTATCCCGATAAAAAGTTTGACATGAGCGAGTGGTGCGAGCTGCCGCACAAAATCGACGCGGAAACCATCGACAGCGGCCTGTACATGGCGAATATCATCGTGCAGGATCTGACGCTGCTCAATGCCGTGGCCTGGCAGAGCTGGACGGCGGTCAACGGCGACGGCGTGCTGGACATTCAGAACGGGCAATTGCATACCTGGAACCGCTACTGGGCATACAAGCAGTTTTCGGCGTTCATCCAGCCGGGAGCGCAGCGCGTGAAAGTGCGGGATTCCTTCCGCCTCGGCAGCGAGCTTGCCTGCGTGGCCTTCACGCGGGAGGGGGAGACCGTCCTTGTACTGGTCAATAATGGACAGCAGGATCGGGCGATCCGCCTGGGCGGGTGCTATAGCTCCATGAAGATGTATGTCACGGACGCGGAAAGCAACTGCGAGTTGAATTATGACGGCGCGTTTGCCACAGCGCGGACCCTGCCGGCGCGGAGCATCAGCACCTTTGTGCTTGGCAGTAATTCCTGAGACTGCACAAACACATATAGCAGGATCATCCCTTCTGCCGGAATCAACCGCCAAATAAGACCGCCCGCGGGCTTCCGGCCTACTCGCCTCGGCAACACAGGCTTGCCCCAGCATTATCACGCAAGGAGAACGCCATAAAAAGTCCACCATAAGGACATAGAGCCCTTATGATGGAATATTGGTGGGAAGATATTGTCCAAATCCGAACCGAAATCATCAGGAATATCCGCAAACATGACCATCTTTGCACCTTCCTGATAGTTGCAAGTACACACAAGATGATCGTCATAGAGGTAGACAGAATTGACGAAGCTGTCAACCAACCG
>Ga0123353_10001737_pt1 | contig 26747 bp, 26 predicted proteins | sample TergutLab28metaG_3_FD_92763 | JGI IMG/M metagenome (GOLD analysis project Ga0123353, IMG submission 92763) | Labiotermes labralis P3 segment gut microbial communities from Petit-Saut dam, French Guiana - Lab288 P3 | ecosystem: Host-associated > Arthropoda: Insects > Digestive system > Gut ...
CATGCCGGAGTTTCCTGGATTGCTTCCGGACACGATCGTCTCCGAAATCAATCATGTTGAAGTTGTCGAACAGATTCTCAAGATCGTTGCCGATCGGAGGATGTTCTATTATGACAGCCTGCTCCCGCTCTTGTTCAACCTGCGCGGCAAGGCTCTCACCCTGAAGAACCATTTTCCGATGCGGTCGCTCTTTGCGCGCGTACTGCCCGAACAGATCACCTACAAGACGGGTCGTCAGGTCTCCAAGTCGGCGTCGAATGCCACGCACAGCGTCCTGATGGGAGCCGCCACCCCGTTCTACAATATTTTGCACGTTACCCCGCTGTTCGAGATGATCCGGAAGTTCAGCGCGAACTACGTCGCCCCGCTCATTGAAGAGTCCGCGCTGCGCCAGATGCTCGTAACGACCCGTTGCAACCGGTCCGTTCTCCAGCGTTCGCTCAAAAACGGTTCGAACATGTTCTTTACGTTCGCCTTCAACGACTGCATCAGGGTGCGCGGCAATACCGCCAATTCGATCAAATACGACGAATACCAGAACCTCGACGCCTCGTTCGAACCGATCATCAATCAAACGGTGTCGGCGGCCAGTGCCGGAATCGACTTTACCGACGAACAGGCACTCGCCCGGGCGAACGCGCCCAATATCATGCGTTTCGGCACTCCGCTCACCTTTGAAAACGGACTGGAGCAGGCGTGGGAAACCTCTTCGCAGGCGGAATGGGCGATTCGGTGTGAGAAATGTAAAAAAATCAATATTCCGTCATTGCGGGAAGACCTTGAAAAAATGCTCGGCCCGCGCGAGCGGAAAGAGAAGGTGACCCCGGCGACCCCCGGAATCGTTTGTGCCCGATGCGGTCATTATCTCTATACGCGGACGGGGCACTGGAAACACGCCCTTCCCGAACGAAGGGAAAGTCACTGCGGATACCACATCCCCCAGTGCATCATGCCGTTTCACTGTGAGAACAACCAGGCGTGGACGACGCTCCAGCAGTACCGGTTCAACCGCAATCGCGCCTCCCTGGCGGAATTTTACAATGAAATCTGCGGCGAGAGTTACGATCACGGGGCAAAACTGATCTCAGTGACCGACTTGCGTCATGCCGCCGTCCTCGGTCCGCGCGAAGACCTGGAAAGCCACCTCAAAGCGATCCGGTCCGGTCGTTACATCGACTGGGGGATGGGAATCGACTGGGGCGGCGGCGGAATCAACGGGATCAGCAAGACCGCATTTGCGTTCGCCGGATTGAGGAGCGATGGAGTGATCGAAATCTTTTCCGGGTTCCGAAGCCAGACGCCGAACAACTTCAACCTGGAAGCCAGTCGAGCGAAAGACATCGCACTCACGTACAGGTGCCAGTTTATGGCGATGGACTTTCACGGGCCCGGCAACAGACTCCGTTGGGACAAAATGCTGGAAATCGGCATTCCCAAAAACATGACCATACCGATCGCCTACACGCGGGTCGGTAACGGTGCGGTTGCGAAAACGGTCCCGGAAGACGGAAAAGAACGAATCCCCAGGCACGTCCAACTGAATAAGGCACGTTCGTTCCTCACGATCTCGCAACTGATCCGGTCGGGTCGCATCCGGCTTTTCCGGTACGACTATAAGAGCAAGGAGTTTCCCGGACTGCTCAATGACTTCACTTCTCTTGCGGAAGATCGGGTCAAGCTGAAGCAGGCCGGCGAGGTCTATACGATCGTGCATGTCCCGACGATCGGACCGGACGATTTCGCCGACGCCGTCAATTATGTCGTGTGCGCTTTGTTCACGCGGGCCGGAAAATGGCCGGATACCGGATCGATCATGACGATTGCCGATCTCACCCCGGAACAGCAGGCGTTGATCGATCCGAAGTACAAGGACGAGAACCTGGACTGGTTCCTCAAGGACGAATAACCGGGTTTCCGGTCAGGCGATCATCTGCATGAATTCCTGTTCCGTAAGAACCGGAATGCCGAGGGACCTGGCTTTGTCGAGTTTACTGCCGGCTTTGTCTCCGACCACGAGATAAGACGTGTTCTTCGACACGCTCCCGGCGGCTGTTCCACCATTTTCTTCGATGGCACTTTGAATCTGGGCACGGGTGAAATGTTCCAGTTTCCCGGTGGCAACGATGGTCAGACCGGTGAGGCGTTGGGAACTCGTTTTTTCCAGAACGGGTTGGGGGTTGACCCCGGCGTTTTGAAGTTTGGACATGATCGATTTCCAAAATGGGGATTGAAAGAAACGGTGGATGGACGCGGCCGTGATCGACCCGATATCCTTCACACCGGACAAGGACGATTCCGTCGCTGTGACGATACTTTCGAGACGCTTGAAATGTCTCGCCAGACGTTTCGATGTCCCTTCCCCGACGTTGAAGATGGTCAGGCCGTGAAGGAACGGCTCCAATTCCGGAGATTTGGCCGCACGGACGGCTTCGACCAGTTTGGCGGCGGTTTTGCTTCCCAGTCGCGGGACTTTCAGCAAGTCCGATTCGGTCAGCGCATAGAGGTCGGCGAAGTCGCGGACAAGGCCGAGTTCGAACAAACTCTTCACCAGATTTTCACCGAATCCGTGGATGTTTGCCGATTCCCGGCTCGTATAAAACAGGATACGACCGATCTGCTGGCCGGGGCAGTCGGAGAAGTTGCGGCATCGCAGAACCGTTGATTTTCCTCGTTCCTGTTCGGTGACCAGTTTGGAACCGCAGGACGGACAAACATCGGGCGGAACAATCCGTTGCGACTTCTCGCTGCGTCGGACGAGTCGCACAACTTTTGGAATGATCTTGCCGGCTTTCCGGACCAGGATGGTATCGCCGATTTGCACATCAAGCCGGTCCAGTTCGTCCAGATTATGGAGTGTGGAACGGGAAATGACCGATCCCGCAATTCCGACCGGTTTGAGTAACGCAACCGGAGTGACCATCCCGATTTTACCAACTTGCCACTCGACATCTTTGAGAATGGTTTCTGCGTCGAATTGCTCGACCTTGAACGCAATTTTCCATTTCGGATGCTTGGCCGTCGAACCGATCTTGTCGCGCCACGCAAATTCATTCAGCTTGATAACGAGCCCGTCCGTGTCAAAATCAATGTCCCGGGTCACTTCGTTCCCTTCCTGATACGCCGCTTCACAGAACGTCGCCACCTCATCCGAAGTCATCAAACGGGCGGCTTTTGCGCCGAGTTTCAGAACCGGTGTTTCAAACCCCAACTGTTCCAAATCCGTCAGGAATTGTTGCTGCGTCGTGACATGTCCCGGATAGAATTCCGGCCCCGCAATGGTATGGGCCATAAACCGGAGCGGCCGTTTGGCACATTCTTTCGCGTCCAGCAGACGCAACGCCCCCGCCGTCGCATTGCACGGGTTCGCATATTTGTTGTTCATCCGGGCGTTCCACGTCTGAAATGCGGACAAGGGCATATCAACCTCACCCCGGATTTCCACACGTTTCGGAGTCCCGTCGGGAAAATGGATACGGAGCGGAATTCCCCGGATCGTCCGGGCAAGCATCAGAACTTCCTCCCCTTCATCCCCCTTGCCGCGAGTCCGGGCGGAGATCAAAACACCGTCTTCATAGACAAGGGCCAGTGCGACCCCGTTCACTTTATGTTCGACCACCCAGATTTTCTGATCGGCCACCCCCATTGGGGGGGCAAGTTGCCGCTTGTGCAATTCTTCTTCGGTTTTCCGCAAATAGTCCTTCAGTTCCGGAATCGAATACACGTTATCGATTGATAACATCGGAATTTCGTGTTTCACCGGCGTATGACCTCCGGCGGGTTCCACGCCGATACGTTGGACCGGCGAATCGGCAAGTGCGTGTTGCGGATGCCTTTCTTCCAGAACGGCAAGTTCCTTGTGCCGTTTGTCGAATTCGGTATCCGACAGTTCCGACACTTTGCCACAACGATACAGGTCATTGCAGCGGTTGAGCAGTTGCGTCAGTTCGAAAATTCTTCGAATTTCATCCTGTTGGATCAGTTTTTGGAGCATGATGCTTCCCCTTTCGATATTGAAATAACACTAACGATCGTATTGTGTCACGAAATCATCCCAGGCTTCGGACACCTTGTGCTTGCTGTCCGCTAATTCCCCCCAAATTTTTTCACAACGTTTTTCAATTTCCGTCTGCTTTTCAGCAAACGCATACACGGAATCGAAGTCGAGCGGAGGATCCGGAATAAAACCCATGCGATCCAATATTTGCACAAATAAACGCTCCACGAACTGGACATGCATCGGGGATACCGATGTGCCGTAATAAATCTTTCTGCCGTACATGGGACTGTAGGATACGACCAAAGAAGCTACAGAATCCCCGTATCCAGGGCAGTCGTCAATGTAAACTGTCACAAACACAAGTTGCTTTATCGGATTGAATGTCAAGAATAGCTCAAGAGTATCACCTCCGTTATTGCAATAAAAATCCAATCGGAATTCATGGTGGCCGTCCAGTTTGCATTCCTCAGCAAGTGTCAGTTCGAACCGAACAACGTCGGATTCTTGGGCTGATCCGTCAGGCAATAGATCAATGCAATAACCAGGTTCGTCCTCGTTGGCATATCTGTCGTACCACCACTGCTCGTATGCTTTCCACCGGTTGATAAGATCACCCTTGTCAACCGGAATCGTAAACAAAACCATCATTCACCTCGTTCAGTCCAAAAGATGGTTGTCCCACGCCTTGGCAATGACCTTCCAATAAGGATACAGATCACCCCAGAGTTCCCGCGTTTTCTCGAATGTTTCTTGTTGCTTTTCGATATACTCGTGAATCGGGGCAAAATCGAACGGAGTCTCAGGAATCAACCCCATGTCGATCGTGTACTCGTCAAGCAACCGCTTCGCAATATACAAATCAGTATCCGTGACAATGGGTTCCGCAAATTCACGAGGCCGAAACTGTAAACTTTTACCGTGGATTTCGTTATTAGTTATGACAATCGGTGCCCTGTCTTCCCCTCTGCTGCCGTTTCCGAAGTAAAAGATGATTTTTGCCTGCGGTTCTGTCACGTTCGTTCTGAAATCCACGAAAAACTTTTCACCGTCTGATCCATACTGGAACACCAGGAGCATGTGAGCATATTGATATTCGTCATGCACATTGTCAATATGTTCGTTGTCGATACGCAACACTCTGACACCAGAGTTTTCATCCGACCAGCCGGATTCAACACGATCCCGCCACTTGGCATAAAACGCCGTCACTCTTTCACGAAGCTGACCGACACGGATATTGCTTTCTTTCGTTTCATCGTTCATGTTTCACACCTTTTTTTCTGTGCGGGTATTCCACACTTTGATCGCAATTTTGCGGAAATCATAACTGCATGCACCTACCGATTCTTCGCCGAACGTATTAATGGGGCAGACCATCCCCGGTTTTTCCGGGTGCAGGATGACGAATCTTAATCCCGACCACGGATTCAATTCATAATCATCCGATTTCGGGTTTCCCTCGGCATCCGTCACCCCAATTCGAATATCTCCACCGCAGAATGGACAGGGAACCGGCATGGATTTTGATCTCTTGCTCATGCTTTCATCTTTCCTTTGTTCTGTTTTCTGACGGACGTATCCCTTCTGTCGAGAAGATGATCTTTGTCCATCGGAATCTCCATCATTCACCTTGTTGATTGTGTTGGCTCCGGTGACGGGCATGGCATAGAGCGTCCGCCCATTCCCCAGGTCGATGTTACGAAATTGTCCGGCATCGTTCCGCATCCTTTCGTACTCTTGTTCCGTCTCCGGATCAGGGGTATGACCGGAACGGATGTCAAAATCCAGACTTCGTTCCTCGTCAATGATCGTAATCATCGCGCGAACGGCTTCATCGGCGTCATGCAATGGAAGAGCATTCCCATGCGTCACTCCGTTGTCAACGACGAAAACGACATAACCGGGACATTCGTGAGAGAGCATGTTCCATTCTTCCGGACAAAGTGTTAAACAGGATGACGATTCCACGGAACCAGGAGACGTAAAAAGGGATCGGGATCGTTTCAAAAATTTCGATGATCTTCAGATCGTCTTCGTCATTCAGCGCAACGGAACAGAGGTTCCTCGCCTGTGCATATTTTTCTTCATATCCCAGGGCACAATCCGTATCGAAGTACGGACTCTCCGGATTGGCATAAGGGTCCTGTTTCTTGGCGTTATCGATGATCGCCGTCATCACCTGAACCACACGGTTCTTGTTCCGAATCAGTTCCAGTGCCTCGTCCTCGACCACGCCTGCGGATACCGTAAAGACAATGAAACCGCGTGACTTGTGTTCAAACATGATGTACCTCCCCGATTGGCAGATTGTCCAAATGGATCGACAACCATTTTTGTTCAGCCCGGAGTGCTTCGGATTGTGTGGGAAACGGGCCAAGACAGGGACCACCGACCGGGGCCAGGTCGGCCATCCATTCGCCTTGAGTATTCGGATCAACTTGAGATGCACGCCGGATTTTCCGAGTCCCTAACGTGCGGACATCCATGTCTTCGGAATAGATGCCCACGATCCGGCCGCCTGGCTTGATAATCAATTCCATATCGAGCTTCTTTCTGGAAAATTGAAAACACATTATGGAGGGGGCGAGAAATTATTCCCGCCCCCTCTTTTGGTCTTTATGCTTTAACCTGCCTGAACCATTTCCATATCCGGGGGAGGTAAAATGAGATTTCGGCGCGGACGATCCACCATGAGTCCGTCCAGTTCCGACTGGACAACCGAAAGCCTGCTGGACACCTGCTGACGCAACGAATCACTGTTACGCAACGATTCCGGCGTGGTGCCATCCATGATCCGTTGGACATTGTTGACCATCCGATCCAGGTCTTCCGACGAACCGATGTTCAGCCGCTGGAACCGGTCGAAGAACTCATTCAGGTTGGTCACGGCGGTATCACGGAACACTTTCGGTTTCCCGTCTTCCGAACCGGACAACCGTTCGATCAGGTGATCGACCATGTTGAGCAGTTCATTGAAGAAAGCGTTCTCTGCCAAAGTGATCGCTTCTTCAAACCGATTACGGACTCTTTCCTGCTCCTGTCGGTAAAGTGCAGGCGATACCATGCGGAGATAATCGGGTGCTTCCACGTTCGGAAAGTCCCATGCGACGGTAAATTTTCCGATCAGTGACGCCGGGTAATCGTTTTTGTCGTAAAGATCACCAAGATTTTCCTTGGCTCGTTTCCGAATCCGGTCGTAATAAACATTGAGTTCCTGTTCGGCTTCCTGGAGTTCATTTTGCAGCCCTCGCATTTGTTCCAAAAAGGTTTCAAGTTCGTCGCGGCGCACCAGGCGAACCCCTGTTTGCGGAAAAGGCAGCGATCCCGTTTCCCAATGCTTCTGGATTTTACCGCGAACCTTGACAATGGCTTTCCAGGCCGGATGGCTTGTGTCAATCAGTTTCTTGCCCATGGAAACGAATTGCCCCTTGGCATCAAAGGTTTCCGCCGCCTGTTCCTTTTGCGTCGGCGTCACGGATCGATTGATCCCGAACCAGCTAAACCTCATGCTGACGGCGGCCATCGTCCGTTGAAGTTCCTCAGCAAACGATCCATTGGGGGCAATTTGAACGGTTGGAATATCGAGTAACGATGTACTGGACATGGATTCCCCGTTTCTGTGTTAGGGTGGAAGAGATGAAGAAGAATTCCCGGTCACGGGATCATGCGTCTTGTGAAACCGGAGTCGGTTTCATGTCGGTCAGGCCGGCTGTCGCTTTGCGATGCCGACGTGACCGGCTCCCTGGTGATTTCTTTCTGCAATGAGATGAAACCGTCGTGTCAGTTGCGAATTGCCGCTGCCGCATCGGGTGGATCGTTCTTGCGATTCGTGGCAGTATGGAGATTCCTTCGGTGACGATCGTTCCCACGACCACGGTATATTCCGGGACGGTTGGCGTCGAGACAGCGTTTCAACGCCCAGTTGCGCAACGAATCAATGGACTCTTTGGCGGTACTTGCCACCGGAACAACGTTTTCGGCCGCCTCCTTCAACGTCGTACCGAGCAGTTTCGCAAGGCGGCAACATGCCTTGATTTCCGCCCCGGTCCAATCGGCATCGTCAGGTCGTTCCTGATCGGTGATCATAAATTTACTTTCATAAATCCTCCAGATGGCCTCCTTGGCTTCCTTTTCGGGCAAGTCCACGAAATAGATACCGTCGAACCGTTCCGCGCGGGTGAATTCCGGGGGAAGATTCGAGATGTCGTTCGCGGTACAGACCACGAAAGAGTTGCCTTCCCGGTCGTTCAGCCAGGTGAGGAGAGTCCCCAGGAGCCGTGAAGACACGCCACCGTCCCGACTACCGCCCGCCAGACATTTTTCCACTTCGTCGATCATCACGATACATTCACCCATTGCGTCGATCTGTTTGAGTGCTTTCCGTAAAGCCGCTTCCGACTCGCCCACCAGTGAACCCATCAGGGCACCGACATCCAGAATCAAAGTCGGCCGCTTGGCAAGATGTCCCAACCGCTTGCAAAACGCCGATTTTCCCGACCCGCTCACGCCAAGGAGCATGACCCCTTTGGCCCGTTCATCCCCCTTTTTCGCAAGAATCTTCGTACAGAACCCGGTCATTGCCGTCAAACCGCCCAAGTCGGGGATTTCACCGCGATAGAGATGCAAGGCGGATGAGTTGCGCAGGATGTTCGCTTTCATCATCCAGATGATTTCAGGGACGATCCGCCGATGTTGGATAAGCGACAGGGAAAAGGCATTTTCCGCTTCGTAACGGGTCAGACCGGCTGCCGCGTCAAGAAGGGGTGCCATGTCCGAAGGATTCATGGGCGTGATGTTACTGTCTTGCAATATCTGATTCGCCAGGGCCGTAAGTTGTTCACGATCGGGGAGTGGATGATCCACAAGGGTGAAAAGTTTTTCGAGCTCGACCGGAATCTGCACCAAGGGGGCCAGGACGACATAAAAGGTACGATTGGATTTCCCGGTCTGGATTCCCAGTTCCAACGCCTGGATGATTTCGTTGGATTTCAGATAACGATGAAAGTTTCGAAGGATCATGATTTTTGGCATTTCCTCGCTACCGAGCCGGGGAGCCGCAGCGATGGCGTCCAGGGGGTTTTCCACTTGATTGACCGGTGTGGTACTGAGTCCTTCATTGACATTCCAGACGGCTATGTCCCATCCCCTGCCCGTACAAAGTTCCTTGATTTCCCGGATCGCTTCATCCGGTTCGTGAGTTTCGACCCAGAGGCCGCTGAAACAGGCGTGAATATACTGTTCCATTGTTTGTTTGAGCGTTTTCATCACTGGCTTTCCTGTTCTTGGTGTTCTTCTTCGGTTTCGGTGACTTCGTAATGCTCCGATTTCCATATTTCGGTGGTTCGTGTGCCGAGTGCCTTCTCGACATAATCCGAGGCTTTGCTACAGCCGGAACCGCTGTACCCGGTCGTTTCCACCTGGGACGCACCGCCCGGTAAAAAGGTGGCGTGGATCGTTTTGTCCGGTTGGTTCCGATCGGGTTGAATTTGGATTTTGAGATGGCCGTTGTCGAGTACGGTTTCTGTGCAGGCATGGCCTTGTTTCGCGGCTTCCAATTTCGCTTTTTCCGCTCCGTAGAACATGAGAAACTTGTTCAGCTCCCCTTGATTCCCCCACTTGCCTTTGTAGTTGTCGTATTGAATTTTTCCCGTTTGCAGATCAATCACAATGGGAAACTTCCAGAATGGAAGTCGGACAAGTGTTCCTTGGACATTTTTCTGAAACAAGGTTGCTTTTCCGTGGCAGGGTTCTTCCAATTTCATGCGCCGGCAGGTCTTTCGGATCGCTTCCAGATCACGAACCTCGACCTCAATGGTGACAATATGTGACATACAATATCTTTCTGGATGGTCTGATGTAAAAAAAGCGGACAGGTCGTTTCACCCGTCCGTGTCAACTTCAGCAGTTTGCCGCCGTGAGAGCGGGAACGGGGGATGTTCCGGTCATGTGTCCCTTGCAGACATGCTGCGTCAACAGAGCCATGCCCCGGTCGTAACCATGCACACCCAATGCCGCGACAATGACACAACTGGTCAGGAGCACGGCATTGGCGAACAGGTAAAGTACGGTTGCCACCATTGCGATCCGACCGGCTTGAACCAGTGCGGGTTTGTGCCGGGACCAGAGCCGAGTGGCTTTGTTCCGGGCGGCGATCCCATGAAACAGCACGACAGTCAGAAACAGCGTGATACGGATTCGTGCCATTTGAACGCTAACCGGGCGGCATGTTGAGTCATCGAAAGTGAGGGTGGTCATGTTGTCTCTCCTTTTGAACCGAAAATAAAAACAGCCCTGTCACTCCGGTTCACGAATGGCAGGGCCGTACAATTTTTTGTTTGCGCGATGATGTCGTCCCAAAATGAAAATTGCCGCCGTCCCGGACAACAGAGGGAACGGCGGCGCAAGGAACTTGGAAAGGTTTGACAAACGTTTCCTCTGACGTCCCCGATACCGGTCATCCGAAATGCCTGTCCAGAACAGGCGGAGAAATGAATGATAAGTATCTTTCCACAGTGATATAGCACAAAACGCCGGGAAATTTAGCCGGTTCATAACGCGGCAAGAACGGCGTCGTCGATCTCCACCGGGAGGTTCGTTTCCCGATGGACGGGGAATTCCCCTTGCGCGTTGAGCAGTGCGTCCAGGACGGAGGCTTCCTGTTCCGGCAACCGGGACGCGGTTTTTCCAAATCGATACGGTTCCATCACGTTCATGCCAAGCGACGCTTCATGCAGCAGGCGCGGCAGGTATTCCCGCACCGTTTCCGGTGACAGGCATTCGAACTGGTTCGTTCGCCAGACTGACCCGTTGGCGAGTTTATGGAGGTTTCGTTCGGCCAGCAGACGCACCTCGTCCGTGACCGGATCGCGGCCGGCCGCTTCGTCGATTCGGACCTTTTCGAGCAACGAAGGGATATGACCGAGTTTTACCGCCTGCTCCAGAAGATGATCCGCCAATCGTGTCCGAACTTCCCCCGGCAGGGATTCCGCATTTTTGAGCAACCAGTCACGTGCGATTTCATAGTCGGTCTCCGTTTCGATTCCCGCCGTTTTCCGGCGGAGGTTTTGGATGGCAACACTCACTTTTTCCAGATCGGTTTCGATTCCGTACCGGAACGCGGCGTCGGCGATTTTTTTCCCCAGCAATTCCCTCCGGAGCGGGCGAAGTGGCATGGCGGCGAGTTTGACGGCCGAGAGCCAGACGTTTTCCCGGCTCCCCGTGTCCAGGTCGTCCGGGTCATACGACGGCGCAACATCCCCGGTCTCTTTCCGACCGGCGGTTTTCATCGCGAAACTGATATATTCGGGGAACCGGAATCCCGTCGCCCGTAACTGATCCAGAAGGAAACTGAATTCACTCATGATCTCTCCCAGGAATTATGCGGCATGTCATGCCGTCGATTTACACGAGTATTATAATCACCCGCCGCATGGCCCGATCTTTTGTGAACTCTGTCCCAAGCCGGGACAACGGGTCGTCGCACTGGAAACGTATCAGGAACCCGATGGCCGGAGCTTCTGGTACCACTGTCCGCAATGTGGATTTGCGGGAAGCGGATTGGATTACCTTGCAACGGTGGAACACGTTGCACCGCTCCGGAAGCTATGCCGGCTTCGGCGGGACGGAGTTCTTCGTGACGTGTCCGATGCCGTGGTCCGGTCTTACGGTGAATACCGGAAAGCGGCCCACATACTCCGCACGGCCTATCATCACGTCAACCGTTTCCGATCGTGCCGGGAGTCGGTGCAGCTTCAATCCCTTGAAAATCTCGACCACTACTGCCAGATTCATCGGTATCGGACCGGGGATCGCAGGACATTTGAACGACTCTTTCATCCCGAAGCGACTGCGCTCCAGACCGGGGCATCCCGCTTGTTCCAGGGGCGCCGCTGGGGACGGATCACCGCCATTCCGCTCTATGACCTTCCGAACCGGATCAGCGGGTTCCTGTTCGTCAACGGAAATGAACAGGGGGAACGTCCGATTGCCGTCAAGCGACTTGGCCCGCAACTCGGCGGCGTTCATTCTTTCGAGCCGGGCTACCTGGCACCGAACCTGATCCTTCCACACACCCCGGCACCGGATGCGGTGGTCGTTTCGTCCGACTGGATGCGCGTTCTCCGACTGCAAACGAATCTCTGGTACCAGGAGCGACGAATAGCCCCGATTGTCGGCTGGTTTCCTCACGATCCGGTTACAGGCAAACCCTGGACGTATCATTGGACGTTCTTTCGGGACATCCCGAAAATCTTCTGGTCGTTTCGCGGGGACATCGTCAATCTCAGGGAGGCATGTCTCCAGGGCGGAATGGTGGCTCATGCTTATTATTCCCCGGGAACCGAAACCTGCCTGTTGCCAGGCGGCGTCATGGACGGAGCGATTGTCCGGTCGGTGGCCCGCGACGCTCTGACCTGGCAGCGTGCTTTGGGCCTGTTTCTCGGCTCGGAGGAAAAAGAAATTGAGTCGCGATGGCATGTACTCCAGCTTCCGCCACGGGTCGTTGACGAGTTCCTGCGGGACGCGCCGCACCATCTGCGCCGGGTCATCGCATCGCAATCTCTCGTGTCCGGAACGGGCTCCCGGTACGTGGAACGCATTCTTGTCACCAGTTCCCGGGACGGCTGGCATCAGGCGGCCGGGAACCCGCATGTTCCGCCGCTTCTCCTCTCGTCGGCCCGCTGCCTGGTGGATCGTGTTTTGGATTTCGGAGACCGTAAGCCGAAATACCAAGGGCGTATCCTGATTCGCGAAGAATCACATCCGTTCCTCTGCTGTGAATCGGAGATGGAAAAGGACCCGGTCGGATTCATTCGGAAGGTTTGTGCGGAAAACCGGAGTCGGACCCATCCGATCATCAATACCACGCCGGACAGGATGCTCAAACTGATTCGCGGTCACGGCAATTTTCAGGTCACTCATTTCGATTCCGGATTCGGCTGGGACGGCAAGACCGCGTCCCTTGTCCTGCCGAACATGACGATCAGCGACGGTTCCGTGTTCGATCATGGGTTTCACCTGGCCTCCGCCCCCTTCGGTTCCCTGACCGTCCGTCATGCCGAACCCTTGACCGACGAAGACCGGCAGACACTCGGTTCCTGTACGGCGGAAACACCCGTCCTCACGGCGATTCTTGTTTCTATGCTCCCGGTCCTGTTTGCACCGGCCCGGCACAGGGAGTCGCCCCAGACGGTGGTTTTTGCAACGAATCCCGATCTTTTGGAATCGCTCTTTCGGTTTCTCCGGCTTCCCGTGTCACTCAAGTCGCTGACGCCGACTCTGGAAGACCATGCCCGATTGCACCGATGCCCGTTTCTCGTCCGGGTTCCCGCACGTTCGTACCATGCCAAACGCATGAAAGGACATCACTGGGTCGATTCCGTGGGATTGCACGGATGCGGATATGTACTCTCGTCACTCCGAAACGGGTTGTCACGCTTGTGTTACGGGCAGGCGAATCTGCTGATCGTTTCGGGAGACCGATACGATCACCGGTTTTGTGGATGGATCCCGGACACATTCCTCAAGTTTTTCGTTTCGCTCCTGCGGCATTTCAGCAAGCATGTCCTGGAAACCGGTTCATCGCAAGTCCCGGAAAATACCGGCTTTCTGGAAGAAGGGATACGTTATGTCAAGTCGGAACTCGGCTTGCCTGTTCTCCGGCAAGCCGTTCTGGAAGGGAATGTTGCCCCTTCAGTGTTCTTCTGCGACTACATCCATCTCCTTGCCGGGAATAAGAATCTTGGGATCACGGAATCCGGCGACGACGTGATCCTGCCCGTCACGGAGTTGGCGGAATGTTTTCGAAATGACGTCGGAATATTCGACTTCGACCGGATACGCACGATGCTGATGCAAAGTCCGTTGGGGAAGGAGTATGACCCGACCGGCCACCGGCTTGTACTGAACCGGGAACCGTTCGAGACGAACCGGGAGCGTCTTGAACGCATCTATGCCCCGTTCCTGCGTCGCTAGAAAAAAGGGCGGGTTACATCCACTTGTCCCGTCCGGCGATTTCGCGCAGTTCGGCACCGACCGATTCGGCCAAACCCGCAGCGGTGCATCCGAGTCCTTTGACCGACTCCAATTGCCCGAAGAGAGCGACTTGCCGTGATTCGACGTACTTGTTGACATCTTCCGTTCTCGATGCCTGTTCCCGAAGCACATCGTCCCCGAACTGGCCGAGATCGCCATAGACCGCATCCTCACGGGCGAATGCGAGGACGGCCGGTGGCGACATGAGTCCTTCCACTTTCATCATGGTCCGGCACCAGGCGACGATCTGCGGGTCGAACAAATCCCCCTCCTCCGGCGGCCAGATCAGCATCGCTTCCATAACCGCCCAGGCCAGGTCTTCCGCATCGACCGGTTCGGAATAGGACCAGTCGGTCCCGTCACCGAGCAGGCCATGAACGGTGAACAGGAACGACGGGAGTGATCGGATGAGCGCATCGGAATGCAGGACGGCGAGAGCCGTCATGAGTTTGCCGAGATTGTCGTCCGGGATCGGGCAACCGAACCGGGCGGCGAATTCATGCCGGAACGCTTCCGGGGTTCGCGGTTTCCCTTCGTCGTCCACGATGTCGCTCCCGAACCTGTCCACGGCGATCACAAGAAGCGTGGCCGCAAAAATTTCGTCGCTTTGAATCAGTTCCGCCAGGTTCAATCGTCACCGCCGAGATACTTGTGCGTGATGAGATAGTAATATCGCTGATTCTTTTCCACCAGACCGGCCAGGGATGCGGACGGCGTTCCCTTCGCATCGCAACTGACGGGAATCCCGCGTTCGGTGATCCCCGCCGCGAGGAGTCCTTCACGTGACACAAGCCGGATTCCTTCAGTCACCAGTGCGGGGTCCGTTGCGAAGGAATACGCCTTTTCCGGGGAATCGGCCGAGATCAGGAACCGGACACTCATTTCATTCGGTTCCATCCTGTTGGGGAACAGTGTGACATCTTCGACTTTCACCCCTTCCATGAGGGATTCGTCGGTTTCAGTTTCAAAAGACATGGCATGGGACATCTTGGGGGCACCTTCTTCTTTCCTTGGAAAACGGCAATTAACGAACGACCTCGCGTACCGTTCCGGCGAGATCGTGATAACGGACATGATAGCGGACAATTCCGGCCGCCTCCTTGACGAGCCGTGCCTTTTCGTCGGAGCATTCGGCCAATTCCCGCCGTGCCTCGTCCAAAACGCTCCGATCGATCGGTTCGGCGTTCCGGGATGCGGCACAACTTCGGCAGATTCTTTGAAGTTTCGATTCCAAGGCACGAATCGCGTGCATGACCGGGAACAGTTTTCCGATCCGGACGATTCTCGCCCATCGGAACAAAACTTCGTCGGTCATGGAAAGCGGGGGTGCTTCGGCGACGGGCGATTTGAAAAAAAACGAATCGCTCCGTTTCCGGAGCGTACCGGTCATACGGATGGATTCGGTGCGAGAGGGGAATTGACCGCAACACATGGGAGCTATCCGTAGGATTTCAATTGTTCCAGGTCACGCTGATCCTGTTCAAGTCGCCGGACCGCCTGGCTGATCCACTCGATCGACCGGACGACAAAATCGCGATTCGGCAAAATCACATCAATCGCACTCCTCCGGAACAACGGGAGTTTATGCGCATGCACGTTCGGATTCCGCTGTTCCGGTTTCGGTCGATACGGGAGCCAGGCGGGACGTTTGGTTTCGTCCATGCCCCGGATATAAACGGCATTCTCCTGCGCTGCGTACAGGAGGTCACCGGGTTCGCAGGTCTTGGGATCGACTTCTTCGATCGTGGCCACTCCGACCGGATATTCCGCCATATCCTCCACGGAACAGACGGTATGAAAACTTTCCCGCATTCTCCGTTCGAACGTATTCGGCGGCTCGACCCCGCAAAGAAACAGTGCGACCGGCAACCCGTTTTCGTCCCGGGCATGAATGACAACCCTTGTCTGGCCGGGCGAAAGCGGACGTTTCACTTCAGCGGTCAGAATCGACAAGCGAATCATATCCCGTCCTCTTGTACGATCTGGCCCGTTGCGGTCCGAAAGAACGGGTTAACAGGACCTGCATCCGCCGCTTCTTTTTTTTTAGCGGGTTCCGCGCAGGAATCCCAGGCCGGTTCCGCAGGCGGCGTGATTTCCACGAGAACCGCTTTCGAGTTTTGGAGTGCCGTTTCATAAGCCTCCCTTGCCATTCCCTCCGGCGGTGTGATTGCACTGATCCATTTCGGTTCGGGGAGCGGGCAGTTCGTCGTCCCCATCGCCAGTTTGTTGAACCCGCTCCGTTCGTTCGGGACGATCCGGCAACCGCAGACGGTACAGCCGTCGTTCACAAAATACTCGCAAGGACGACAGACCTGATAGTACAGGTGGTTGATGTCATGGGTGTTCCGCAACGGGCGGCCACGGGTCAGCCATTGGGCTTCGGCGGAGAGAAACGCGACGGCTTTTCGGACAAGCGACGGGTTGGTTGCCACCGGCTGTTCCGATGCGGCCGGTTCGGGGGATTCGACGGACATGATGCACTATCTCCAAATCGTCAGGGAATGAATACCTGGGTCAATATACCGATTTCCTCCGTCGGAAATTTCCGGATCGGTGCCACGGCGAGAAATTTCGTGTTCGCCCCGCGCGGAACGTGAATGAAGTAATCGTGTTGGCCGCGTTGATAGGTGAGCGTTATGAGCGGCGGTTCGTTCGTGTCGATCAGGAAGGAATCGGACCGCCAGATTCCCAAATCGAAAAAGTCCTCCTCTTCCACGGTCTGAAATTGAAAGAGATGGACCAGGTGTTCGATGGTTTGCCAGGGCCAACGCGCTTCAAAACGCAGTTCGAACGACGATTCGAGTTTCACGACCGCTATGTCCGAAATCCGGGGAGTGTCCCGATAATGTTTTTGTTCGTGCGACTGGAACCGCCACCGGATCGGATTCTGGAAAACGGGTTTCCGGTTCGTATCGTAATAACAAACGGACGTGGCCAGTTCCATCTCCCATTCCGTATTCCCGACGCAACTCGGAGCGAGGGAATCCACGAACCCGATCATGCTCGCGGAAACGACCGTCGTTTCCCGCCCCGTGACCACATCGGTCAGACTGGCGCGATATTCGTAAATCGCTTCCTCCTGGAGACAGACGATCACATCGCCTTTCGTCAACTGCTCGTGACATCCGTCCCAAAGAACATGAGACGAGACGGGAACGTCGAATACCGACCGAACGGCGGCATGAAATGTTTCCGTTGCATCGAAAAAGGTCGTCTGTTCGACACGTCTTGGCCCGCTTGCGAGGACGTCGATTTCCACCCGAGCGGAACTCATGGCAAACAGGGTATGGCAGTAAGGATGCACGTCATAGCTTCCCCGCACGCTCCAGGATCGTTCGAGACAGTCGATGTCATATTGAAACAGGGCAAGACCGTGGTTTTCAACGGCGATGGAATATCCGCCGGGGAATTCCGTAACCGGCACCTCACGGTTCATGGAGAACAGATACCAGGCGGCAAAATCGTTGACCGTTTTGATGTCGGATAATTGCAGGTACGCCGCCCGCCCTTCCGGAGAAACGATTTCCAGTCCGAACCACTGCTCCGACCGTTGAAGTGAAAGCGACGAATAGCAGTCGGCGAATGCGGCATGATGGTCCGGGAGCACGATGTCGTGCGTTTGAACAAGCACCACCAGATCGCGCCGTGCCCCGTCGATCACCTCATATTGCGAAAAGAACGCTTCCCGGCCCTGGATGTAGAGTTGCTCAATGTCATAGCGTTGGATAAGACAGACCGCTTCCCCCTTCGAAAAGCGGGAATCATGGAGTGCGAGATAGCCAACCAGACAATCCGGCATGATGACATCCTGCTTCGACAGAACCAACGGAAACGGAGTCACCCGCGCATCCTGGGCATGGACACTGGAAAAGGACGTATGAAAAGTCGGCATGACAGACCTGAAAGCGGTTCAAAATCGATGGTCGCATCAATGACATCATCAATACCACATGGCGCGAATGGAACCGACGATGTTCTGCCTGGCCTGGGTGCCATCGACGATCGTCTGACGGACCCAGACACTCAGGGAATCTCCGCCGAGCAACAGGTCGTAAATGAGCGGTTTCGTTTCCGCGACATACGGTTGAAACATGATTCCGTCGGGTGCGGTGTATTCATCGGCGGGGTCGGCGTGCAGTCCGGTGGAGGCGACGATTCCGAGATCAAAATCCGGCCAGACTTCCAGCAAGTCATTGGAGTTGACGGCCTTGCCGGCAATGGAAGCGAGGTTGCCGCCGCTTGACGCACTGAGCGCATCGAAATTCGAGGCACGAAGGTCCAGGAGCGGTCGCCACCCCCGATAGACGTTGGAGTTGCCCGTCGTGGCACAGACGATCGTACTGGTATTGGTCAGATAACAGTTTACGCTGTTGCTTCCTGCTCCCATGACAGAGCTGGTTCCGGTCGCTTTCGTGAAGTGACAGATTCCTTTGGCCGTTCCCGCCGCAAGGGTGCCGGAGGCAATATCGATCCGCTTCACGATGAAGGTTCCGTTGGCGGCTGTCGGTGCCCCCGGATTGAACTGAAGGACAGCGTCTTTCCGAAGTTCACTGGTCCCGTTCTGGAAGGTGAAACAACCGTCCGAACGTGTGGCGAGATAGAGTGTCGTTCCGTTGCGGTATTGGACATAAAACGCCGCCAAAGTCGTTGTGTCATAGACCCAGAATCCCCGTGTCGGCCAGTTGGAAACCCCGCCCGCCATCACCACGGAACCGGGTTGACCATTCAGCGAGTTCGAATAGGCGGCTGTCGTTCTCACGGATTCATACGCCGGTTTGACGCACCAGAGGGAAAGTGCGGTCATCGCGTCGCTTGGCGCAGCGGACATGTTTTTCAGTGAGAACAGGTGATAGCGTTCGACGAGTTTGCCGGTATTCGTCTCATAGCCTTCGTAGTTTGGAATTAGTACATTTTTCGGAATCGACAAGGTGTATGTATCGGTATGGGTTCCGGTCGTCTTGAGTGCGGAAAACACGACGTCGGCAAGGATGAACCCGGAAAAGTCGCTGTTGAATACGGGAATTGTTTCATTTCCGGTCAGGGTCACTTCCGGCCCGTAGAGGCCGGTTCCCATTCGGATCGCAAGGGATTTCGTGGTCGCGTTGTACTGGAGACTCAACTCCCCTTCCCCCAGCATCCCGGACGCCTTTTTGATCGTTACGCCGGAAATGTTCGTTCCGATCACGCTGTCGTCCACTTCCGGCTGTTTCCCGCCGACGAGCAGCCCGAACACTTCCTGGGAACTGGCGTATTTTCCGCCGGCGAAGATGCGGAACTTGTCGGATGTGCCCGGAATCACCGGGAGCGGGGTCGTGATATAGATACGGTTCTCTTCCTTAACCCATTTCTAGACATGGAACGTTTTTCCTTTGAGTTCCTGCTGGGTCGTTGACCCGCAGAAGAATCCGAGTGCCCCGTTCCAATAGCCCGTCGCCTGGGTGATGGAGTTCGTCATGATCGTCAGTGCGGTGGAACCGGCAATGACCAACCGGTCCGGCAGTGCGGCACCGTCGGAAGCGAGGTCTTTCGATGGGTAGTAGAGTCCAAGTTTATCCGGGGTCGGGATCATCACAGGCTCCGTTGTTCCAGGTTAAGTTCTCTTCTTGGGGGGACAGGGAAGATCGAATAGTTTGTATTGGCCGTTTCGTACCAGGTAATACCGCACGGGATAACCGGCCGGGGACTCCTTGAGATCGGACGGGTACGGAACGAACACGTCGATCACGCCGTTGGACGGGTTACAGTTCGGGATCACCAGCACTTTCGCCGCTCCTTCTTCGGCTTGAACGGCGAGGCAACCGTCCAGGATGAACGGATCGTAAGGTGTCGAGGCATCGGAACCGTCCGCACCATCTTGCCCCGTCGCTCCGTCCAGACCGTTGCACCCCATCATTCCGGGTTCGCCGTCGGAACCATCCTGTGCATCAAGGCCGTTGACACCGTCGCATCCCGCCTTCCCGTCGATTCCATCGTGGCCGTCGAGACCGGGCGAGCCGGCTTCACCCGGTTCGCCCGGAGTACCCGGTTCCCCCGACGAGCCGGGTTCTCCGCTGATACCGTCCTGGCCGTCAAGACCAGGAATGCCATCCTCACCGGGTACGCCCGGCGACCCCGGTTCGCCGCTCGCGCCGTCCTGACCATCCACGCCATCCTGACCATCCACGCCGTCCAGACCGGGGCAGCCATCGGCACCGGGCAGCCCCGACAATCCCGGTTCGCCGCTTTCGCCATCCATACCGTCCAGACCGTTCAGACCGGGACAGCCATCGGCACCATCGACCGGGACAATGACAGGAAGCGGCGGAAGGATTGGAATCTCTCCGAGCAAGCATCCGGTGATCGGGGAAAGTGCAGGGATCGCATCAATATCCGGTACCCCGCACCGCTGTTGAACTGACAGGGAGAAAACGCTCATCAACACAGCATAACGAAACCATGTCACCTTCGGCTTTCAGTGCGGGCACGCGGACCGGATCAGAGAATTTCAAGGTGAATCGGCTGTTCCGACCGGATTTTGTATTGGGAACGAAGGATCGTGTACTGCTCGTCGTGATCGTCGGCATACGTAACAACCCAGGCGGAATTGAGCATCCCGTCCACGATGATTCGATTGTGGGCAGGCAACCCGAACCGGGTCGGCCAGGTGAGATAAAGATAGCCGAATGAGGGAACCGTGAGGTCGATGGTCTGTCTGCGGTTCCGGACCGACGGGACGGCGGTGAGTTCTTTTTTGACATCGCCGATCCGGAGCGAACCGGCCGGATGATGCCCGTAATACAATGTTCCTTCCGCATGGACGGCGAGGTCGGCGGCGTCACTTTCCGCGAACCGTTTCGGGACAAATGCCATGCTGTTTTTCCTTGTCTCGTTCCCGATCGCCAGGGCGAACAGGACCATGCAGAATTTTGTGAGCGTATCGGTGATGCCGTGAAACCCTTCTTCATATTCCGGTGCGATCTCCCGGATCGGATCGAAGAGTTGCAGGAACACCGGAGCAGGGAGTTCGAGCAGGTCCGAGACGATCCGGGTGACAGGCGTCTCCGGTCGTTTCCTGTAATCGACGAACCAGGAACCCGGCCGGGATACGCTCAGAGCCAGACCGAGCGGATGAATCGTTCCCGACTGGTCCGAAGTGCGGTTCAGGCGTACCGGTCGTGTCCGGTCACCGTCCCAAAAGACCGTGATCGGAACACTCCTTGCCGGATGACAGACGACGGAAAACCTCCGTCGCAACAGATCGGTCGGGAGATCGGCATGTTCCGTAACAACCAACCCCGATGCCGGAACGATACTGGTCGTGAACCGGGTGCCACCTTGGAATGACCGGCTCTCCTGAAAATACGCCTCTCGTGGATCGTAGCGACGGATATGCTCGCGCAGATGACAGCCGTCGATGACCCGGAGATACTGGAAGAAGCGATAGTCCATGTACGATGCGTCCTGTGACGTGCCGAACAGAATCGCGTCCACCCGTTCGGCGGCGGGATCGCGGAATGTCGGATGGAACCCGTCCGGGATCGGGATCGGCCAAAGGGAGTCGGTAAAACATTCCGGTGACCGGTTCAGGAGCCATGTCCGAAAATGGTTGTTCATAACGGCTTCATTCGCGATACGTTTCGCCTGGCGGCAAGATGATCGAGTTTGGCACTCAGCTCGCCGATCCCTTTTTCGACGGCCAGATTATGGGCGGCCATGGTCGTGACGATTTCACGGCTCAATTCCCCGTTGGCCCGGATCAGTTCCGAATGACGGTCGAATTTTTCCTGAAGGGAACGCATGTCCTGATCCAATTCGCCGAGTTTGAGCGAAAGCCGGCTCAAATCCTCCGAGGTGCGCCGGTCGGAATATTCCAGTTGTTGCCGAAAAAATTCTTCCCGCCCCAACGCACTCTTTTGTGCATTCCGAACGTACTGGAATACAAAAACGGCGGTCAGGACAACGAGACATTGCAGGATACCGTACTTGCTCGCCAGATGGAATGCGTGCGGGATCAGCGTGACCGGGTCCCCGCTGGAAAGCAGAGTCGAAAACGCATCTTGCGCATGGGGAAACATCCCGCCCGGTTCCGGCCAACCCGATTGCGGGTACGGGCGCAAGCCGGAATCGTAACCGCCAGGATAGCCCGCCTGATGGGACGGAACAATCCCGGCTTCCTGTTCGTGCCCGGCCTTGTTCGGAATGAATGTCGGTCCGTTTCCTTGGGCAAGGGCGCAGCCGAACCCCAGGAACCAAACAAGACCGAAGATCGGAACCGGGAAGGCGACGATCCGTCGTTGACAAAATAACATGGCATGATCTCAGGAATGGGTGTGCAGGATATAGTCGGGATACCCGACGAACGGAGTGGTAAACGGAGTGGAACCGATGACCAGGTCGCATTTGGCTTCCGCATAGACCGTCGTCCAGCAGCTTGCCCCTTCGAGCATCCGCCGTGCCTGATCCGGGGTATGCCAGCATCCGATTTCCGGATCGTTTTCTTTCGAGCCTTTGTAGATGTTGCCCCATTCATTGGACCAATGGAAATAGGGGACGCCGCGCACGTAACGAATCGCGTCGTAAACATGGGCATGACTCCAGGTTCCGGAAATCACGCCGATCAGAATGTTATTCCCGTCCAGTCGGGCGGTGCGGCAGGCGGCCCGGTTCCCGATGGCAACCACTTCCAGGGCGTCGAGGCAAAGCTGGAGTGCTTCGAGCGTGTTCGGCATCGTGCAACTGCAAAGCTGGCGATCCTGTGCAAGCGGAGCCGCTTTTTCATAAACGGCCCGGTTGACCGTACCGGGATATTCACCGATTCCCGGATCGGTGACGGCGTAATTGCCGTATCGGGCGGCACCGAGTTTGACGGCGGCCATCGACTGGCCGCCAACAATACTGTACCCTTTCGTAATCGCCCACATGGGCATCGGGTTAATCATTTCCCAGGCGACTGATGCGGTCAGCTTCTGGTAGATCACTTTTCGCATCCACGCAGCGGCGGCGGCGAAACCGGCGCAGGTCGTGTACTGCAACTGGTTTGCCTGGAGTACCTGCTGCATCGGGAGTTTGAACGCACGGGCGAGTTCCCACCACCAGAGACACCAACCCGCGTTGCGCAGAGCGTCGAAATGGGCTTTGCGCCGGAGCAGTTCCGGGTGAAAGGAGGACCAGGAGATGTCCGGCGGGACTTGATATTTCGCCTGCGGGTAGGGGCCGTGTTCCCGTAGCCAGTCGCCGCCGGAATAGGACTCGAACGAAACCTGGCCGCGTCGGATTTCCGCCAGTTCCTCCGGCGTGTCCGGGGTCAGGCCATATTCAAGAAATGGGGGCATGGTATTACCTCTCTGTCAGCGTGGAAGGATACGGAATAAACGGTTGCTGGTCGGGCGAGGAGCCAATTGCGGTTGCGTCCGGGGCGTTGGGGGAGCCGAACATATCCCATCGATACAGTTCGGAGCCGGAAGCGGGTTCGGCTCCGGCGACGACGTGAGCGGCGGCCATGAGATTGGCGTGGAACTGCCGGAGATCGTTGGCACCGCCTCCGTGTCGATGGCAGGCTTCGGCAATCCGGTTCCAGACGTCGCGCCAGTCGTCGTAGCTTTTTCCATGGAGGGAGCCGGCCATTTCTCGTCGGAATTCGTTGTAATATCCCTCGAAATTGACAAGCTGGCCTGCCCGAACCAATTCGTCAAGTCGGGCAAAAATGATTCCGAACGACTTTCGGGAAGCGGTATCACTGCGAAAGGGTTCACGCGAGACCTCCAGGCTCGCGGCACCGGCCGGGGTCGAAACGTCCCAGTTCGGACGAATCGTATTTGTATTCGGCAGGAAAGAAGGCGTGGCGGACCGGAGCAGAGCCGGGACAAGCAGGTAATGCCAGGTCAGCACTCCGGCAGCAGCCCAAAACGCGATTCTCAGCCACGGATACCAGCCGCTTTTCTTCAATGCCGTCCAGAGCAAACCGGGGGAAGGAAGCGGCGGGGCGAGCAGTGGTGATTCCGGAATCGGAGGCGGAGTCAGTCGGGCGTCAAGCGATTCCTGCAACGTCCCGACCGTGCGTTTGATTTCATTCACCGACTCGTCGATGACCTTGCCGATCTCATCCACCCGTTCCGTCAGTGTGGTATTCTTTTTGTCCATCGTGGCACGGTACTCGTCGAACTCCGATCGTATCTTTTCCTTGCCATCCCGTTCCCGATGGGCAAGCTGGTCTAGCCGCGTTTCGAGCCCGGCGACGCGTTCCTGTTGAGTGGCCTGGTTCGTTTGAACCTGGCGGGACAGATCGTTCAGACCTGCCTGGACCGAGGTTACAGTCGGTCGTTTCGTCGTGGTTGTCATGGAGATTTCCTTTCAGGGGTTTTGGTTGTGGGATGCCGCCATCGCCTGGTACGTCTTTCGGGTCTGGGCCAGTACGGTGGGATGGTCCAGAAACCGGCGCAGGATACCGAGATACTCTTCCGCCATCGCACGTTCCAGGTCGCTGACCTCCGGACTTTGCCCGTCGCCCGGAGCGGCGTTCATTCTAGCGGGGGCACGTAACCGAAGGCATAAGAGGCGGACATACCGCTCCCGTTCCCGACGAGGGCCGTCCGTATCCGGTGAACGGGGCGGGACGAACTCGGTCGTGATATTGAAATCGTGCAGAAGGGCGGCGTAGAGTGCATCCCATTTTTCGCCCGGTTTGACCAGTTCGAGCAGGATTCTCAACGTAAAGGCCGGGGTCGCCAGATCGGAAAAGAACATCGTTTGGAGGTACAAACCCCAGCGGATCAGGTTTTCGAGCCATGCACGGGTGCCCTCCTTGTCGCGCAGGTTCGGACGTTGGAATTTACGTGCTTCGTAAACGGCCGTGATCCCGAATTTGAGGAGTTGGACGGCAACGGAAACAAAGATGGAAACAAAAAATGCGGACATGATCGTGGGCTCTCTTTCTCAGTCAAAATTAAAAGGATGACCATTCGTGCCAGGCGGAAACATGGGATGCCAGTTGTGTCGGCAGTTGGTTGGCGACAATCACGGCAATCTGGTCGTTGAGGAACGAACCGGCGTTCTGGTTCAGCCAGTTGATGACCAACGGTGTAACACGACTCGAAAAATGGATGGTCATCCATGATTCGATCTCTGTTTGGAATATGGGGGACAAATTCTTCTCCGTCAGTGCCTCGTTGACCAGTTCCCGGAAAAAATCCTCGAACGACGTCCCTTCGATCCCCGCCTGCTCCATAAGCAGTTCAAACTCGAACGCAATCGCTCCGATCAGTCGTCCGAGGTTCTTCCACCGCCCTTGCGCCCACAGGTAAAGATCACCGTCCGCGCCGTAAAAATCGCCGGGGAAACCGGTCGGATGAACGGCAATCAACTCGGCGTAGGTATCGAAATAATCGAGAACGGCGATCCCGCGTCCCTGCTCGCCTTTCTCGCCCTGTTCCCCTTTATCCCCTCTTAGCGATGCGAGCCAGTCACTCTCCGTCCCGATAAACCCGTTCGAGCGGGCACTTTCATACGCCGACGCGCCCGATGCCCCTTGAAGCGACGCGATCCAGCCCGATTCACTTCCCGAATAACCCAACGCGGCCGCCAGTTCATAAGCGGATTTTCCGTCCGGTCCGATGCCGCCCTGTTCTCCTTGCTCACCCGGTTCCCCTTGTTCACCCTTGACTCCCTTATCCCCCTTCAGCGACGTGAGCCAGTCCGGTTCACTTCCCGAATAACCCAACGCGACCGCCAGTTCGTAAGCGGACTTTCCGTCAGTCCCGATAGCTCCCTGCTTTCCTTGCTCGCCCGGTTCCCCGCATGCACCCGGTTCCCCTTGTTCGCCCCTGTCCCCCTTGGTTCCTTTCAGCGACGCGAGCCATTCGGGAAGTGTCCCGATGAACCCTCCGGCCCGGGCGAGATCATAAGCCGACTTGCCGTCTTCGCCGTCAAGCCCGTTCGTTCCCCGTAACCCCACAAGCCACTCGTCGATGGAACCGGGGTAGCCCTGGTCTTGTGCAATTTCATACGCGCTCTTGCCGGCTTGCCCGGTCACACGCCGTCCCGCAATCGCCGTCCAAGTCTGATCGATCAAAAGATACAGGGTTTCTTCCGAACTCAGCCAGTAAAACGATTGCTTGCTCGCAGCGTTTTTGGCAGGCAGTTCGGTCACGTACCGGATCGGGAACGACAACTCCTCCAGCCTGGTCAGCAGTTCGGGAATCCGTGCTAAACGTGAATCATTCGCACGTACCACCGCGACCGGCGTACCTGTAGCATCCGGTGGTGAAGTCCCGTTGTCTGCAACCCGGACAATTCCGCCTGTTTCACGGCTTCCGAACGGGAGCCAACCGGACGATATTTTGCCGTACTTGTCCGCTTGGGGGATCAGGTTCGGAGTTGAAGTCGTGGCCGCGATTGCATCGTCGCCGTTTTGGAGGTGATTTTTACCATGTCCCATGAGCCGGGAGTACATGGACGGGAGCATGACCCCGGCATTCGTCGCGTTCACGGGTTTCAAGCTGACCGGAACCGTATCGAACTGGAGCCGGACTTCGGAACTTGTGTACGTGACAGACGGCGGTTCCAGCCCTTGCAGGATTGCTTGCCAATTCGTTCCTGTCCACTGCCGGAATCGTCCGAATCCGACCGAAACCACCGTACCGACCGGACACCGTTCGGCGGGAATGTCCGCCAGTTGTGTTTCACTCGCAACGTACTTGAGCCCACCCGCGATTTCGTCGGCCAATGCGGTCGGATAGGTACA
>Ga0123353_10001738_pt1 | contig 26733 bp, 21 predicted proteins | sample TergutLab28metaG_3_FD_92763 | JGI IMG/M metagenome (GOLD analysis project Ga0123353, IMG submission 92763) | Labiotermes labralis P3 segment gut microbial communities from Petit-Saut dam, French Guiana - Lab288 P3 | ecosystem: Host-associated > Arthropoda: Insects > Digestive system > Gut ...
GAAGCAATTGTAGAAAGTATAAAAAAAGAAATTGCCAATACTTTAATTTTCCCATGATCAATAAGGAATAAAATAAAATGCCATAGTAAAATTATAAAAAAAACTTCAAGTATATTCCTGTAAAACTTTCCATAAAGGTTATCTGCATTTTTTAAAATAAAGTTATCAAGTGCACCAAAGTTTCCAGGAAAAATGAATGTATAAAAAAAGATAAAAGCAGCAACAAAATAGAAAAAAAACAGTATCTGCTTTTTAAAAAAGCCAGGAACAATTATAGATATAAAAGATAATATTATAAAAACAATTGCAAAGGTGGTGAAACACAATATCAATAATTTAAAAAATGGTATTTCAAGTTCGCCCGGAGATGTTATGTATAACCTAAAAGGGGTTATTAAGAAAACAATTAAGCTAATGTATAAAATAGCGCTTATTATTTGATATAATTTTATTTTCTCTATTTTTAAACTGGTGTTAAAAATTCCAAGTCCAGCTGGACAACCCTGCTTAAAAATAGTTTTGATCAATTTATAACAAACAACAACAAATATATGTAAAAACAGAAAAAATAAAATTATTAATTTAAATTTGCTTTTTGATGTAAATATATTTAACTTTAATATCCAATCTATAGTTAAGAGAATAGCTATTGAAAAAACAAAAGAAGCAAAATAAAAAAAATATTTATTAAACTTTTTATTTCTGTAGTCAATAAAAGCATTTATATATAACCAGATATTAAGAACTAAAAGCACTCCGCATGCAAAAGCATAAGCAGTAAAACGACTAGGTGAATATTGGTCTATCTTATGAAAAAATAGCATATAAAATGCTAAAAACAATAACGATATAATAAAAGATGTTTCATACTTTTTTAAAAATTTAATCACTCTATTCCCTTTTTTAAATTAATTATGCAAGAGATTTTACTTTAAGCACATACACACTTAGGGTATTTTTAATCAAAGAAAAAAGATTATTTAGAGTCCAATATAAAACAAGGGCCGAAGGAACATTATATAATAGCACTAAAAACAGAAGTGCCAAAAGCCACAGTTGAACCTTATCGCTTTTACCAAGATTTTTTGTATAAATATATGCAGATAAAATATTGATAAATGTCATAATAAAAGGAAGAATATTTATAGCAATATTATTAAACTTTAGCAGACTGTCTGGTTGTGATAAATCATTTACAAACAAAAACGAAATACCGACTACTCCTTCATAATGTGATAAAAAGTGGTATGCTGCAATAAAAAAAGGAACTTGTATTAAAAATCCAAAACTTACCCGAATCGAATTTATGGGATGATAGTGAAACCTTTTATATACAGCTTTTGTATAGTAATAACGCTTTTCTCCTTTAAACGCATTTTTTATTTTATCAAGTTCGGGCTGCATCTTTTTTCTTATTTCCCGTTCTTTGCCCTGCCAATGTTCGGCAAGATAGTAGAGAGGTAATAATACAATATTAACAACAAGACTCATTAATATTATTGATATTCCATAGTTATTAAAAATATTATAGGTTTGAATAAAAATAAATTTCATCCCGCTTTCAAGCGGGAAAATAAAAATGTAGTAAAGAATTTTCAGCATTATTTTTTCAAATTTTCCTTTAGCTCAATTAATTGCTTTGCAGCAACATCACCTGTGTTACCGAAATTATAAATACTTTCTTTTATTATGCTTTCGATATTTTCCTTGCCAAATGATGAAAGGAGTTCTTCAACATAAATTAAAAGCTTGGTAATTTCTTCCTCTTTAACAAGCTTGCCAAGTTTATCCCTGATATTAAGTTCCCACAATTCATCGATCTTCATATCTTCAAGTTCAAGACCAATATCGATTACAGTAGAATCAATTGATATAACAGGCTTTTTATAAACAAATGCATAATCAAAAATAATGCCTGACAAGTCTGATATCAATATATCTGATTCATTCATTGAATCTTCGCCTGATGGTTTTTCATCCCAAACAAGATCCAGATATTTGGTACTTTCTTTTTTAATCTCTTCAATTAATTTTTTCTGGGAAATATACATTTGCGGATGAGGCCTTAATATGACCTTATATTTTTCTGTTAAAAGTGGTTTTAAAATATCAAAACCAAATCTTGCAAGAAGGCTGTTTTTATTCCATGTAGGAGCAACAAGAATTACAGGTTTTTGGTTTTTCTCTGTGCGTTGTTCTTTTTTTAACAGAACATCATAATATGTACAGCCTGTTTCAAAAAGCTTTTTCTGATTAGTTTTTCTCTTTTCCTCAAATTCTCTTATATGAGTTATTTGATGCTTGCCTACGCACAGCATGGAATCAAAATTATCGAATGCATATTTACCGTAGATTCCAACATCTGTAGGTGCATGAAAAATATAGGAATAATGATTAACCTTTTTTGATTTTTTAAGAGTAAGAATATCCAGCTGTGGAGTTGTCATTGTCACAATATCTGCTTTTATATTATTAAGATATGTTGCTGCTTTTATCCCTTCGCCAATATATTTTGATGTAATGTTATCTGATTTATATGATAATCCAAGATCGTCATTGCTTGAGGTTAAATAAATTGATTTTTTTCCCAGCTTATCCAAATTCTCAAGCACTGGGGAAAACACATTCCAGTATACTTTGCTTTCAGAATAAAACACAAAATCATATTCTGATAAATCAGAATCAAGATTATATCCTTTCCCTGTAATTTTACTTCGCAACTCATAGAAATATCCTTTAAAAGCATAGAGTAATGCTGCTGATATACCAATAATAGCGTAAAGAAGCATACTGCCTGTTCCCGGATCTATATAGCAAAAAGCAGGGAAACACATAATCAATAAAAAGAATAAAGTCAAATACAATTTCATTTTTCCTCCAGAGCTTTATAATGCTTCTATATAATTTTTAATTTTTTTACATTTATTTTCAATAGAATTTTTTTCAGCAATTGATAATGCCTTTTTTATAAAATCATTATTATTTTTTAACATTATAGCTTTTTCAATTGCCTTTTTCCACTCTTGCAGAGAATCTGCTAAAAGCAATATATCTTCATTTTGTTGATTAAATATTTTTGCGGAATTTATTGAAGAAGAAACAACCGGCAGCCCCGCAGCAAGATATTCTGTCATTTTTAAAGGATCAATAATATTTGTAAACTCACTTATTACATAATTCATTATCCCAACATCACACTTACTCATTATTAAAGGGACATCTGCCTTGTCTGCCCTTCCCATAAATTTAACATTTTCAAGATCTGACCTTACAGGAATACTTGCTCCACCATAAAATATGAAAAACCAGTCCTTGTTGTTTTCTGCAAGATCATAAATCAGTTGCATATCAAGTCGCTCATTGATTCCGCCGCAATATATTATTTTGGGATTTTCTATTTCATCAAGAACTGGATATTTTTTATCTACACACCTGCCTATTGTTTCCCTGAAAAATTCATAATCAACTGCATTCGGAAGCACTTCAATATCGATATCAGTTCCATATCGAATTATCAATTCTTCTTTAAGAGAATCTGATACAACAAATGCCTTATTTATCCCATTATCAAACATTTTCTGTTCATTTTCTAAAATATAATTTCCATATCCAGTGTTTTTTAAATGCATATGCTTATCATGAGCATCCCTGCATTGATAAATATTATACTTTTCTCCAATCTTTCCCATAAAATCAGCAAACATCCAGTTCCAATGGTAGAGAAGAAGATTTTCTTCCATTCCAAGTTTTTTTATCCACTTTTTAATTCTTTTTAAATTTATGTAGTTATTAAATTTTAATACAGTGCTCGGAAAAGAATATGGAAACAGAGGAAGTTTAAAAAGGGAAATGATTGAAAGATTGTTATTGATTTGTTGTGGCTTGGACCTTTTAAGCGATTTTATCCAAAGACTAAACCAACGGGATATTCTTTTTCTTTTTAATGCCCGACAGAAGGGGACCCTTCCCTCTGCATATAAAATTTTAAAATATTTGGATAACTCAATGGTTGTTGTAATCGATGAATTTGCATCTTCAAAAGAGAGCCCTCCCGCCATTACAATATTTTTTTTCATTTATTTCCTTATATATCTTTTCAGAAATTATATTTAAGACTTTACTATATGGCTATCTAATAATTCTAAAATTGTATTTATTACATCTTTATCTGGAATACTATTTAGGCACTTTCTTTCAAAAGGACATCCTCTGTTTCCATTTAAATCCCAACAATTAAGGCAATCACATTTTTCATTTTTTATGACTCTTACACTTTTAGACAATCCTCCCAGAGGAATACATCTTTTATTATCTGTGGGACCAAAAATTGATATAACAGGAATTCCTGCTGCTGCAGCTATATGTGAAGGTCCAGTATCTGCACTTATAAGTAATTTTGCACAACTTAATACAGCAGCAAGAATTTTTATATCAGAGATATTATCAAATATTTTAAGTCTGTTTTTTATCTTTGAAAAATCATTCTTTTCAAGAAAATATTTTTCATCTGGTCCACTTAGAAGAATAAATTCATACTTATCAGAAAAATGTTCTATTATTTGTTCTATCATTTTAAGAGGAATTGCTTTAATTGTTCCGCTTTTTGCAAATCCACCATGTATAATGATCATTTTAGATTTATCAACATTATTTTTTTCTAAGTAATCAACTGCTTTTTCTTTTTCTTCTTCTGATACAATCAGTCTTGGAATATCTATTTTAATATCTTTATCGGTCAAATATTTTACAGCAGATAAATTAAGCTCCAGCTCATTTTTTCCCTCTTCATATTCGACATTGTTTGCATTTTCTATTATTGCTTCATTTCTTGTTTTTACATAAATTATATTTTTAGCAAGACCAATTTTTTTTAAAACAGCAGACCACCTGTCACAGGAATAAGGGATGATTATATATTTATAAAAATCAATAAAACTGATCTGATCATTATATTTTTTGCTAACCAATAATTCCAACAAAAAAGTCATTAGTTTTTTATTGCCATCATAGCTATATGCTTTATCATACAGCTTTCTATTATCAGTAATTAATGAAATATTGGACTTGCTACCCACTACTGTAATTTTATAATTTGGTATTAATCTTCTTAATTCCGTTAACAGCGGGATTGTCATAATTGTGTTTCCAAGCCCAGATGTAAGAATTAAAAGAATCTTTTTTTCATGAAAAAAGCGACCAAAAACCATTTTAAAAAATAATCTAAATATTTTTAATAAAAACATTTTTATATATCTCTCATTTAAAAAATATCATTTTTCTCAAAAAAGGTGGTAATTTATTTACAACCATTTGCTTTTCATTTTTATCAAGCCCTATATAAAAAACTATAATCATACTCCAAATCAAGGTAAATAATCCAACTCCGCAGGAAGATACTATTGATTTTGAAAAAACATAGTGTGAAACAATTGGAAGCGAAACAACAACTAAATTCGTTTTTGATATAGGCAAAATAACATCAATGAAATATTTTTTGATTGAAAAACCAAGCTGCATCTTTAATACAATTACTACGGTAATAGAGAAGGAAACTCCCTGCAATACAAGCGCGGAAATATAAATATATACCGGTGATAACTTATATAAGCCTATAAAAACAGCACATAACAAAATAACTAATCTAAAGATAATGCTTTGGATTGTGACTGCTCGTAGCTTCCCCACAGCCATATTTGCAATAGTTATTGGATGTCCTAAAATTCTTTGCAATCCTTCCAATAAAAATAATTGTGCGAAAACCGGAGCATATTGAGGATAATTTCCAAGCCAGATATAAAGAGCTGTATTTATTTCCATAATAAAAGGAAGCGCTAGTATTAAAAATAAATAAAAATTTAACTTTGATGTTTTTGTTATCAATGTCCAAAGTCGTTGTTTGTCTTCTTTAGCATAACTCATTATGATTTGAGGTTGAGTCGCAATCATCACATTATTGGAAAATGAAGAGATAGCACCATTTACCGTATTTGCAATTCCTTGTGCTGCATTCATTACCGGGCCATAGTACAAATTCAATACAATATTAAGCCCTTGAAATCTTATGATATATGAAATCGCTCCAATAACCGTATAAGCATTATATCCTAATAACTGCCTGATCCAATCCTTTGTCCATGATAGTTTAATTTTGCACTCTTCAAAATTTAAACAACAATATATATATACGATTATTTTTCCAGCGATTCCAACGCACAACCACATGAACGCCAATGCTACAAGTTTGTCATACGGCAAAACCAGGAGCATATATGCAGCAACAAGTTTCATAATAACATCAAAGATACTCATCTTTGCATAAAAATCAAATTTCTCATGAGCTTTGATAGCACCATAAAAAGGAGCAAAAAAAACATTTTTTAAAAACGATATTACAGAAAATTGAAAAACCCAAAAAGCAGCAACTGCTCTTTCCGGCGGGATAACAAGTTTGGTTTGAAGAAACCATAGCCCTACTGTTTCAGCAAGAACTACTGTCAATAATATAAAAATAATATGCAAGGAAAGAGAATTTGCAAAAACTTGTTTTAGATTTAGTAAGTCGTTTTTTCCCAACTCTACCGAGAGGAACCTTTGTGTTGTCCCCGATAAAGAATCAGTTAAAAATGACAGCATTATCACCACGCCACCTACAACATTATTTATCCCAAAATCAGCAACACCGAGCTGCGCCAAAACAACCCGGGAAGTGAATAACGATACCACCATCGTTACAACTTGGCGAAAATACAGTGCAAGCGTGTTTTTTACTATTTTTTTATTATTTTCTGAGTTCGAAGACAATTGTTTTAATCTCCCTTCTTCCTCTTAATAATATTTTTCAATTCAGTTCCCTATTCAATTTATTTTAAGCAAGTTCTATATTAAGCCTTTCTGCGAATTTACATGTATCTATACAGGACATTAAATTTTGCTTTTATTAATTACCTGCTTTCCCTTCTGTCTGTGCCGTGATGCTATTAAGCCAAGCGCTTTAAAATATATTTTATACATCGTCTAATAAACTTTAAAAATGATAATATTTTTGAAACTATATGTATGGGGCAGTAATAAATTCCGATACCACCACCGGGGATACCTTTATAATAAATCAACAATTTCATTTTTTCTTTAAAGTAATAACCTTTCCGATCACCTGTAAAATGTACTACTGCTGGAAAAACTGATTCACCACTTTTTATAAAACTAGATATGCCCTTTGTAATATCCAGTTTTATTTTTTTTGTTTTTCCTATAAATGAACGCCCCAACCTTCCAAAATCGGTTTTAGGCAACTGCCCATATTTTCCAAATGCAATTGCTAAAAATGGTTCATCAGGAAGCCAATTTTTACCAACAAAAGGAATATCCAGGCCTCTATGATTTTCACGCAATTCGGCTGCATAATTCATTACATTCATTCCAGTTTCATCCTTTCTGAACAAAAAGATGCCACTGTTTAATTTACCAACCCAGGGAATATTGTAATCTTTCAAAACATTACTTATTTCTTTGAAATACCATTTTCCCTCTTTCAGGCAAGTTCCTGTATACACAATACTTTGACTTCCAAAATACTCATACATAAAACGCAAATCTGTATACACTAATGTATCTGAATCAAGAAATAATGTTTCAAAAAAAGGTGAATAGTGCTGTAATTTTAATTTTACATTGAATGGATCGCCCATATCTGCAGAATATTGTATTGTCACATCATATAGTTCTTTAAAGTATTCACAATCATCTGTGATTATTGCGCGCGGCAATGTGGGACTGTGCAAAATGCAGGAATATGCTAAATATTTTGCCATTTTGTTATATTTTTTCCCTATTGCTAACGTTAATATCCCTTTTTCTGCAAAACTTTCCATTTATTATTAACCTTCTTTATATTATCAAATTAAACCCTTCTTAAAGAAGTATATAAAGTATATAACATCGTTACCTTTGCTTAAAAGTTTTTTAAATAACGGAAGGGCGAGAAATCCTGCTTAGCTTGTTCCAGGTATTATTTTTTATCTATATTTCTCTTTAGCATTTTCTTTTTAAATACTTTTATTATTTTATTTGTAAAATCTCTAACAACTTCTCCATTAACAACTTTAATAACATGAGTAGTTGATATCTCTTTTGTCCTTGGAACAATAACAACTTTTCCCTGACTATAAAGATAACCAAACCAGTATTTTACATACTCTTCATCATCTGCAGCAACAAACATAGCATCGATTTTATACTGCTCCATAAATTCATCCACTTTTGCAGAATCATGGGCATGAGGGCCATAGGATCTGTCAATAACAACAACATCATCAACATAACGGCAGGCTTTTAATATTTCAACCCGCTCATCCTGATTAAAAATAGGCTTCCTTTTCTCTTTTATAGTAAGCTCATCGGAATCTACAGTAACAACAACTTCTTTAAACATCTCTTTTGCTCTTTTTAAAAGCCTTACATGTCCAATGTGAAAAAGATCAAATACCCCATTTACTGCACATCTGTTATAGTTCAATTTTGCTCCCTCACTTGCCTGGATACAGGCATGCCAACAGCAGAGTATATAAAACCTGCTTTTTCAACCAATTCTTTATTATATATATTTCTAAGATCAATAAAAATATTTCCTTTCATTACCTTCTTTAGCTTTCCTAAATCAATAGCCCTGTATTGATTCCATTCAGTAATAACAACAACAGCATCTGCTCCCTTACATGTTTCATAAAGGTCATCAAAATACTTAACAGAGGTGGGAAGTAATTTTTTTGCTTCTGTCATTCCCTGAGGGTCTGTCGTATGTATAACAGCATTACCATTTATAAGCGCAGAAATAATTTTAAGAGAAGGAGCTTCTCTCATATCATCTGTTTCCGGTTTAAAAGTAAGTCCCAGAAAAGAAATTGTTTTATTGTATTCGCTGCCACCAAGCGCATCCCGTATTTTTTCAACCATAAGAGATTTTTGTGAATCATTGACATTAATTACTGATTCAAGAATTTTTGCAGTCATTCCATTGTCATGAAAAATATTAACAAGTGCGCTTACATCTTTTGGAAAACAGGAGCCGCCGTATCCTGGTCCTGCATGCAGGAATTTAGGACCTATCCGCTTATCAAGTCCCATTCCTTTTGAAACATCTTTAACACTAGCTCCAACTTTCTCGCAAAGATTTGCTATCTCATTTATAAATGAAATTTTTGTTGCAAGAAAAGCATTGGAAGCATATTTTATGAGCTCGGCTGTTTCCAGCCCGGTCATTACCATTGGAGTTTCAATTAAATAGAGAGGTCTGTAAAGTTCTTTAAGCATTTCTTTTGCTCTATCGTTTTCAACTCCAAGGACAATACGGTCAGGCCGCATAAAGTCGTTAATGGCAGAACCTTCGCGTAAAAATTCAGGATTTGATGCTACATCAAAAACAGCAGCAGGATTTTCTGCTCTTATTATTTTTTCAACACTTCTTGCTGTTCCTACAGGAACAGTGCTTTTATCAACAATTACAGTATATTTTTTTAAGTGTAATGCAATCTCTTTTGCCGCTTCATAAACAAAAGTCAAATCCGCATAACCATCTCCACGCCTGGAGGGAGTTCCTACTGCAATAAAAATAATATCTGCATCTTCAACATGTGGAGCATAATCAATAGAAAAACTAAGTCGTCCTTCTTTTACATTTTTTTTAACGAGATCTTCAAGTCCTGGTTCATATATAGGCATTATCCCTTTTTCAAGAGACTTGATTCTTTCACTATTTTTATCGATACAGGTTACATCCCATCCAAATTCTGCAAAACATGCACCGGAGACCAATCCTACATACCCTGTTCCGATAATTACTATTTTCATTTATATTGCTCCATTTTGATTATTTTCAGTATCATTTTCAAAAAAGGTTTTTTCTTTTATACATGTAACAGAATAACATAATACTGTTACTAAAAGATATATGTTAGTTCGATATCTAATCGCAGCTCCAGGATTCAATACCCCCTGAATATATTGAGCAATAAAAAGCCAACCTATAACAATAAGACTGACAAAAAACCATTGATAATAAACATTAAATTTTTTAAATATTTTTAAAAAGAAATCTTTCATAAGATATATATAGACTCCCAAAAGGAGGATGTTTTCAATAAAAACAGAGCGATGAAGTATTGATATTTTTGTTTCGCTCCATGTTGGCCCCCACACTGCAAGCGGCAAGAGATAATACATTTTTTTAAAAAAGTCATATTGCTCAAAAAAAACTCGCCCTCTTGTCGAGCGTGCAGTAGATTTACTAAAAACAAACATTTCATAAACCTGATTTGCAACAAAATTATCTATTTTATTTCTGAACAAATAAATCAATACACAATTTGATGCAAGTATTGCTATCAAAATAAACATATCTGCTTTCCATGAAAGTTTTATCCTTTCTCGTAATTTGATATATAAAACCAGAAGAAAAACAGCTGGTACATATTGGCTTTTTATTACAAAAATCAGAAAAATGGAAAGAATTACTAAAAAAGAAATTCTAAATTTTTTATTGGAAAAAAACCTTACAACTTCTGCAGAAATTATTCCCATTGCAAAAACAAGAAAAGACTCTTTTCCTGCAACAGAAGACCACAATGTAAATGATGGCAGAAAAGTCATTAAAATCAATATTTTATAATATTTATTATTTTTCTCGGGAACTGCTTCCAAAAAACATTTAATTCCATAAAAAGCAAGTAAAGAAAAAACAATGTGCGTTAAAATTTCATATCGTAAAAGCATATGTACAGAACCTACAAAAAACTGAACCAGCTTGGTCTGATGCAAAAAAAGAAAAAATCCATCATTAGCAAAAAGCTCAAAAGGATTTGCAAAAAGGTATTTAGGAGTGTCACCTCTCCTTGTCATATCTTTTACAACAGCAAGATAATACATTATAAATACCATAATAATTCTGTAACAAAAAAGTATTCGAATAAGATTTTTATTGGAAAAAAATCTTTTTATTTTCTCTGTTTTATTGATTTGTTGCATATAAATAAATTATTCCTTTAAGTGTATCCAGTTTTCTGAATCAAATATATTTTTATTCTTTACTTCAATAATACCCTCAATAACAAGGGAATTCATTTTATGATTTTTGGCTGCCCATGATCCCCCATAAACAAAAATTCTTTCATCTTTTGGAGAACTGTCAATAGTTTTTCCAGTATAGGGATTAATGGATTTGCCCAAAGACCCGAAAGTTACTATAACAGGTACATCTGCATTAGTCATAAATTCTTCTGATTTTAACAGAAAACCTCTGGAATTAAAATCTTTTACCAGCAATAAGGGGTTATAAAATTCTGCTTCCTTTAAAGCAAGTATTTCTCTATTAAAAAACCACCCATGATCGCTTACTATAATAATTTTAGTATTATCATATACTCCTTCCTCTTTTAGCCATTCAAACCACTTTGAAATTGCTATAAGCGTTGCAGTATATGCATAGATATATTTAACTTCTCCTGCTGAAATGAATTTTTTTATCTCATCATTAGAATAAAAAACAGGCTCAGAAGTAAGTTCAAAGTTTTGATTATAAGGTCCTGGATTATGCGTTGCTTCATTCATCATAATATTTAAATTATTTCCTGTACTACTAACATTACACAGATCTCCAAGATAAAGAAGATTTGGATAATGTTTTATTGCTTGATTATAACTTGATGATCCAACCAGCTTAAGCCAGTTCCCATCATAGTAAAGTAATGGTCTTAAAAATGGAGGAAATATTCTAAATATTGAAAACCTCATCATAATATCGTAATCAAATATTTTTGAAAACCCTTTATCGCTTTCCGTTTGCTCCTTGTTAAATCTATTTCTAAATATTCCAGCAATGTTATACGATTTAACATTTTTCATATCATCATAAATGCTTGTGTCAGGTATCCAGGATAAATTAGAATACGTTGGATCTGTAACAACAACGTTATATCCAGCTTCTCCAAAAAGAGCAGGCAGTACTTTTAAAGATTCATTAACTTTGTCTTTAAGAGATATATCCTTCCGTTCATTTACCTTTAAAGCAGTGTATTCATACCCTCCCATCATTGCAGGCAATCCAAACAATGTATTTGCGCCAAAGGAAATTGTGTTTGGATACCAGACAAAACCATCAAAATCTTCTTTTAAAGAAGGTCTTAAATCCAAAGCATATGGCAAAGTGTGCCCGGAAGCTTTATCCAGAAACAGGATAAAAATATTCTCACCTGTTTTAGAGAAATTAAAGATATTATATTTTCTTTCATCTGAAATGTTTTTTTCTGCCAGATTTTCTGTTCTGGCGTTTACAAGATTATTTTCTTTAATAATTGTAAATAAATTTATTCCAGAAATAACTACTAACGAAAATAATAATATTATAAACCCATCTTTTAACCATCGAAATTTATTAATACGAAAGAGGATAAATATTATTAAAAAAGATAATCCAGATGCCAGTATTGTTTTTAATAAATCTTTTGACTTATCAATACGCTCCCAGTTGTCAAAAACAAAAGAAGGAGTTATCGCTCCATAATTTCCGGTAAAAACAAAACCGCAGAAAAAAGCAAGAATGGCTGTAAAGGACAAAAAGAGAGAAAGAATTCTTTGAACTGCTGTTGTTGAAAAAGACCAAAAAAGAAATGCAAACAAGATAAAAATTGATCCTGCCTGAAGCATTGTTCTAATAAGCATACTTATTGAATCCTCAAACTCTGTTGGAGAGGATGAAAAAAGCAGCAAAGGAACAGCAAACCCTGTAAGAACAAAAAGAATTATAGATGAATATCTATATAAACCTTGGAGATCTTTATCTATGGGGGAAAAAAAACTGGTTTCAAATATTTTTATTATTGCTTCTTTTTTTAATGCAACGAACATTACTGCTATATCTATAACAACTAAAGCAATCATATATTTGATTTTAAAACTATTAAATCGATTAATAAAAAATAATAAAAACAGAGCACAAAAAATAATAATTAAAAATTTAAATATTTTTTCTGAATTTTTCAGAGAACTTAGAATGTTTATAAATAATAAAAATAATCCTGCAACAACCCAAAACAAAACCAATCCACAAGGAGCGTTATATAATAGAAAAAAGAATACTAAAAATAAAATCAGAAATGGCGTTACTATTGAAATAGCAATTTTTCTTTTATTTATAATAAATGGAGCAAATATTGAAACAGCAGCAAAAACAAACATTAAAATGGGAAAAATATTAAAATCAATTGTTCCAATTTTAATTAATTGATCAGGCTGATTTAAATCTTTTAGATTAAAAAAAGAAGAATTGATTAGATATGTTGTATTATAAAAATAATCACAAGTTGCTATAAAAAGAAAAGTATAAAGTATTAGATATATATATGGCTTTATAAAAGAAAATTTTTTTATATTACCATTTTTTAAAAAAGGATTTTCTATTTTATTATTATTGAATAAAACAGATCTTTTATAAAAATAAATTAAAAAAAGATTCATAATAACACTTAGCAATACTATTATTAAGCCAATGTTATTTTTTAATATTTTAATAAAAATCATGAAAAAGATTTCTATAAAAGATTGAAATGGCCATATAAATAATGAGTGCAAAAAAGCAGACATAATTTCTCCGAGTAATTAATTTACTTTGATCCAAACCCAGTAAGAATTGTTTTCAATGTTTTTAATATAATAAGGAGATCGATCCAAAAACCCATGTATTTGACATAGTAAAGGTCGTATTCAAGTTTTGTTTCTGTTTCTTCTGTACCTGCGGCATATCCATGATTTACCTGCGCCCAGCCTGTTATTCCAGGATTAACCAAGTGCCTGTAAGCATAAAATGGGATCTCTTTTTCAAATTTATCTGAAAATACAACCTGTTCCGGTCTTGGGCCGATTAAACTCATTTCACCTTTTAGTATATTAAAAAATTGAGGTATTTCATCTATTCTATATTTCCTTAATATATTACCTATTTTTGTTATTCTCTTATCATCTGTGGATGTAAATTTTGCACCATCTTTTTCTGACTCTATTATCATAGATCTGAATTTATACATCCTAAAAGATTTTCCTTTTCTGCCCACCCTATCCTGAATAAAAAAAACAGGTCCTTTAGAATCTATCTTTACAATAATTGAGACCAGAATAATAGTCAAAATCAAAAAAGGAGAAAATAGTATAATCAATAATTTTTCAAGAATGGATTTAATTCTAAAGTAAATAATATTTACTTTATAATAAGTTGAAAGGAGCCCTTCATTTAAATGGCTTGTAGAAATTTTTCCCGTTGTTTTCTCATAAATAGTTGCCGCATGATATACTGGTAGATTTATCAATGTTGCATTTGCGATCATTCTCATCCACTCAGGTTCAATTTTTTCATGAAGATCTGCGATTATTCCATCGCAGTTTTTTAATTGAGGAGTTTTTAATATTTCCCATTTTCTGCCACTGCTTTTGGAAAGTTCAAGAGATAACCCCCAGGGACACAACAAGAAAAAAGAATTTTTGGGGTTTTTAAAAAAATAGAACCCTATTCCGGTCCATATAAAAGAAAAGACATAGTAATAGACAAGATAACTTCTGGAATAATATAGCCGCCCAATTGCTATTATTGTCAGAAAAACCGACATGCATAAAGAAAGAATAAATAAAACCAAACCAAGCTGTTCCCTATACGAAAAACGGTTGATTCGTAATGAAAAAATTGAAAAAAGCAGATATATAATTATTGAAATACTTATAAATGTTCTGGTTTGCATATCATTCCAGAACAAAAAAGTATTATAAACAAAAAAACTAGCTAGAGATGTAACAAGAATAACTCCAAAAACAATCCATGCGAGCAAAAAAAGCAAAGATCGATTAATTTTGTTTTTCATTATTATTAAGCCTTTTATATTTACTTAGGGTCCATTAAATCAAATGCCATCTTATACTAATTACTGGTTTTTTCCAACCATATTGCCATTTTAATTTGTATTGCTTGACCATGATAAATTTTGTTATAATTTATTGATATCCTCGCGGAGGCATGATGGCAATTGTCGCTCTAGAAAATGTAAAAAAGATTTATCCCTTGGGAAAAACAGAAGTAATTGCTTTAAAAGGAATTTCCTTTGAAATAGAAAAAGGGGATTTTATCTCAATAGTTGGACCATCCGGCTCCGGAAAATCCACAATATTAAATCTGATTGGTTGTATCGATATTCCAACAGAAGGTATTGTAAAAATAAATGGTATTGTAACAGATGATCTATCTGATAAAAAAATAACAGAACTCAGACATTCGACAATTGGATTTATTTTTCAATCATTCAATCTTCTTCCTGTCTTAAATGTATATGAAAACATTGAGTTCCCATTATTAATAGGCAAGAATAAATTGACAAAAAATAAAAAAGCTTTACAAGCTGAATATATAGACCATTTGATATCATCTGTAGGGCTTTCAAAATGGAAAAAGCATAAACCTAATGAATTGTCAGGAGGGCAGAGGCAGCGTGTTGCAATCGCGCGAGCGCTTGTAACAAAACCTCAAATAGTTCTTGCAGATGAACCAACCGCAAATCTCGATAGCAAAACAGGTGAAGAGATAATAGAGCTTATGAAACAGATAAATAACGAATTAAATACTACTTTTATTTTTTCAACTCATGATCAGAATATATTCTCTATTGCTGACCATATAATAAGGCTTAAAGATGGAATTATTGTTGAAAATTCCAGACAAAAAGCATAATCCATTACTTAAAAAGAATAAGATAATCTGACTGAAAACAGAAAAGAAAGTCCTCGTTTTGAAGGCATATAATAATTGGGATCTTCTTTATCATCCTCATCCCTGTCTTCAAGAATAATTCTTGTAGCATCATTACCATAAAGTATAGGTATACCAAAATTGATTTTTATAAGGCTCCATGGAGAAAAAGAGATTGCCGGAAAAACTCTTCCCGAATTATCTACAAATGCATGGCGCCATTCAATACCAGTATCTATGGGACCTGAAAAAATATTTTTATATCCTGTTGCTAAACCTATATTATGCCCTTTATTCCTTTCAACTAATCCATCAAAATAATATTCGCCGTATATTTTTAGTTTTTCCCATTCTCGGAAAAAACCTGCGAGTGTCTGAAAATTAGGATTATTATCTATATCATAACAAAGTATAAAATCTGTAAAAATGTCTGTTTTTAAAACAACTGTTTTAATGGAAGCAAGGGCTTTTGTACTTTCATTCTGCTTAAAATGGGACTTGGCACCAAGCGAGAAAAGAACATTTCCAAAAATTTTTTCAAGAAGAATTGCATTTACCAAATCATCTGTCATGGAAAAAGAAGAGCCAGGCTTTGTATCATAATAGGTATTGGCAAGAGAAACAAATGTGACCCCATCCATGACAGTAGGTAAATTGGCTCTGAAAGCCAGCCCCTTTTCACTTAGAACCATCAGATCCCCGGGAGTAAAAAGGCGGCCGTTACCCCATTTCATTGGAAATTTCCCCATTCTGAAAAAAGCCTTATCGAGCAATATATAATCACCATAAAGTTCATCTATAATAATATTTGTCCAATCAGGAATTCCGTTCTTATAATCAACTTCTGTATAAAAACTTCCACCCATACCGAAAAGTGGACTTGGTTTTGCTGTAAAAGAGAGCCGTGCTTCAGCAACAGCTCCTGCAGTAGTTTCAAATCCTTCGTATAAATCATTAAATTGGGGAAAGCCAATCCAGCCAACAGAGCTGGCTGCAGTCGAAGTAAAACTTCTTCGTATTACAATTTGTTCTGTTTCCTCAAATTGTTTTCTGTGATCTATATCTGTCTCAGTAGCAAGAATATCCTCAGCCGGATCATCAAATAGATCATCAAGAGATCCATTTTCCTCTGCTGCTACAAAAAAGGATATAAAGCAAAAAAGCATAACAGCAAATAAAATTGATATAATTCGCAAGCTTAACATCCGATTTTTCGTTATTTGTTTTAGAAAAAATATTATTTTCAGTTTCTTACCCTTTCAAGATATTCTTTCGTATAGAGTGAGTTTGGACGGGTTTCAAGTGATGGCTCTGTTATTGTTATTTCTGTTCTCTCAAACTCTTTTTTGCCTGCAATAGTTCGAAAAACAAGATGGTCAAGTATAACAATAGACATAGGAAGCCATTTTTCCCTTACTTTTTGATAGCTGGGAATTGCAGTTGTTCTCATAAGCTGACCAGAAAGACTGTAGTCCTCTATTTTTCTGACAAGATTATCTTCAGATACCCAAATGCGCACTTGCGGAAAAGAGACTCTGTTGTTCAGAGCTTTAAGATCCAAAACTATGCAATCAAATTTTCCAAGCTTTTCTTTTTTTCCAGAGACAACAGAGTAATCTTCAGAATAATTTGATCTGTTAAAATCAGAATTACGGGCGCTGGAGTTTTGAAAGCGCTCTTTAGCGCTTGTAAAAGTAAAACTGCGATCTCTGGGATCATATAACCACAGGTTATCTCCTGTTTTTAAATATCCTTTACCTTTATCAACTATTGGTTCCAGTATTAAAATAAGAAACTGATCTGTCCTATCGCGCCTGAACATAGTTGCTATTGTCGTTGATACAGCTCCTCCTGGATCTATTTTCTTAATTGTATAATTTGCAGAAAGATCATTTTCTTTAAAATTAACCAAATCATCTACTTTTTTTAAAAGATTAATATATTCATCATTAGGCGCTGCAAAAACAGATAGCGTCAATAATAATAAAAATATGCTGATTTTTTTTACTTTATTATACATTATATCCCCTTTCCCAGCGCCTGAACAGGCGGCATATTGGAAGCTTTTGCAGCAGGTCCCCATGCAGCAAGTAAAACTGCTGAAAGCATAAAAATAATATTAAAAAATGCAATTTTTGTATCTATAAAAAAATTAAGTTTTCCGCTCTCGGTAAATAATCCGGCAGCAGAAAAAGAACTTAAATCAACAAAGTTGACAATAGCATTAAGAATGATAAATCCCAATAAAAGTCCGATAAAAGAAGAAATCAAAGAAAGGGCAGCAGCTTCAATTAAAAAAAGGAGCTTGACCTCTCCCTTCTGCATTCCCATAGCCCGCATTGTACCTATTTCTTTTGTTCTTTCATGTACAAGAACTCTATATGTATTTAAAATTCCAATCATAACAATAGCAATAAAAATAACTAAAACAAAATATATTCCTATAAGAAATGCATTAAGAATATCTTTTATTTGCGCAAGCTGTGCATCAACAGGAACAACAGCTATAGTCTCTTCCTGTACAGGAAAAAATCTTGCATGCGATACATCTTCCTGATTACTGATTTTTTGAAAAACAAGAAAATTCTTCCCTAAAGCAAGTCTGACTTTTTCAGCAAATTTTTCTATATCAACCCCTTTATTCACATATAAAGCTATGTCAGTAGTAAAACCAGGGATATTATTATAAAGCATATTTAAGTCATCAATTCTCATATATGAGACATATCCAAAAATACTTGTTTCACTAAAAATACCGCGAACAATCATTGTGGCAGTATTGTGCTGGCCTGCAGCTGTTGTCATATAAAATATAACATCATCGCCAACTCTTGCACCAATGATTTCGGCAGCTATTTTACTTATCAGAATTCCACCCTTACCGTTATCACCAAGCATTGAATCATAGCTTCCTTCAATAAAAGATAAATTTTTAAACACCTCTCTTTCTGCCTCAAAATCCATTCCAATAGGTCTTCTTATAATAATGGACTTACCACTAAAAAATATTTTAGCTTCCTTGTCATAATTGACACTTCGTTTTCCTATTGCTTTTAATGGAAACTTTGTTTCTTTTAATTTTTCAATTATTTCATCAGAATTACTTATACCAAAACCTGTTTTCCTTTGAAAACTAATTAAAGCTATATGACCTGAAAAATAACGGGCTGCTTTTGTTTTAATTGTTTCAAGAGCGCCAAAAGCCAAACTGGATAATACTGTAATTAGAGAGAACCCCAAAAGTACAGCAATTGCCATTAGGGCATATCTTTTTCGTCTCATAAACAGATTTCGCAATGCAAGATATAGGATCGTCATACGCTATTCTTTTCCCATAACAGACACAGGATTGATATGCATAGCAATAGAAACTGGATAAATCCATGATAAAGAGGCAATAATAAAAGCCATAAAAATATTAATAAATATCCCAAATATGGTTATGGATGGCTCTATCACATTTCCTCCAAATAAATTAATAAATAATTCATTCTCAACAACTAAACCTTTCATAGATACAATAAAACAAATTATTATTCCCAATAGAATACCTAAAACAGATGCTGATACTGTAAGTAACATTGACTCGGCAATAAATAATTTTCTTATAAAAGCTTTTCCTGCTCCTATGCCGCGCATTGTTCCTATCTCAGAACTTCTTTCAAGTACAGATATAACAAGAGCATTCATAATCACAAGAATTGCCCCTGCTGCAATAAATACCATCCCTATATAAAATGCATACTGGAGTGCAAATACAGTTTGCGCGCTTAACCCTGCAGCCTGTCTCCAGTTTAATATTTTCACATCCCACTGTTTGTTTCTAATTTCTTTTTGCAGAGATTTTAATAGCGCTTTCTGGTTTTCATCAGACCGAAAAAGCACAAAACTCCATGCAGCAGAATTAGGCATAACAGCTATTTTTACCTCATCTGTCTGCGCCAGCAGGTTCTCAATATCTTCAAGATTAAAACCATTCTTTTCCTCTACAGTTACATCTTCAGCTTCTAAAAAGAGATCATCCAGATCAAAAACCTCTTCCTTTGGACTGCTGGAGGAATCATTAGTTAAAACATATCCCATTGTGTAATTTGCAATACGCCTTACAGAATCAGGATCAGCTAAAACAATACGATCAAGAACTTGTGTTGTACCTACATAACTGTGAATTCCTGCAAGAAAACCTTTTACTATTCTAAAAGATCCATCTGAAAACATAGTTAACTGAAGAGCCTCGCCTATTTCAAGCGGCCGTTGAATTTTCTCTTCTATTTTGGAAGCAATTTTTTTATTAAGAAAAACTCCTCCATCTTTTAATGATGAAATGGAACCTTTTTCTATAATTATATCCGGACAAACAGAAAAATAGGTATTATGATCAACGCCAAAAAGAACAGCAGCCATTCTTCTTACTCCTCCTATTTCCACAAAAGCAGCAGCAGATACTATAGGTGTCCATTCTGATACATGATCAATAGAAGAAAAAAGATCTGCCATGGATGAATAGCCAGGAATAGAGGGAATTACTTCATAGCTACTTACAATAGGAGTCTCATTTCCAAATAGTCCATAGGAAATGTCACTATTTGCGCTTAAAACAGCATCACCTGTCAGGCTTCTTATAAAAGAACTTTCAAGTCCTTCATTAGTGCTTTCAAACATGGCATTTGCAAAAAAAAGCATTGCTGTTCCAAGCATAATGATCATTCCCAAAAGAATAGTTTTTCGAGTATGTCTTAATAAATTTCTGATTGCCAGTTTTAAAATAAGCATGAATAAATATTATAATATTTTTCTGTTTTTTAGTATATTTTCATATTAAATTTTATGTATTTATATATTTAATATTTTATCTTTCTTCAAAATTGATGTGTCACATCCCATTATTACCAGCAATATTTTTTTGATTTTATAAGGCAGGTTTTTTACTTTTTTTTCTATTAGCAGCTTTATTCTATCTATATATTTGGGTGAGCTTAATATATACCATCCTTTTCCGGCATATCCAAAAAAACCATACTCACTTTTAATACCGTATTTTTGAAATATTGTTAATATTTCATCAAATGTGTATTCATGAAAATGAAATCCTTTGGCAACAGTTCCATGAGGTTCAAAGTGAGCTGTTATATCACATGGACCTTTTAATCTATTTGGTGTTATTGTTATTATTATACCATCAGTATCCATTTTTTGGCTTAATACCTTTATATACTCTTCTATTTCATCTTCTGGAATGTGCTCCATAACATCATTCCAGTAAAACACATTAATGCTATTATTATCTAATTTTAATAATGCTTCATGTATAGTACATTCGTGAACCAGCAAACCTGAATTGATTATTTTTTTATCAATAAAAACATCACAACCTATTGCAGTAACATTTTCCAAACTTGCTATGTGGTTTAATATTTTTCCAGTTCCTACTCCTGCTTCAAAAAATAAACATTTACCTTTTTGTGTTATGATTTTTTTTACAATCTTTTCTGCAAGTTTTATATATAAATCTTTTGCTCCATAAGAATCTTTTTCCTTTCCTGCTTTATTACTGCGCACAATCATAATTTTATGGATAGTTTCATACCCTTTTTTCATTAATGCCGCACGTTCAGGAGAAAAAGGTTTTGCTTTTTTTATTAAATCTGCAAATGCTTTTTCCTGTTCATAATGCAACTCCCATAATTGATTTATAGTCAATCCAGATATATCTATCTCTTTTCCATTAAATAAAGTTATTACCATGTTGCTATTTCCTATAAGTTATATAATATGCTGTTGTTATTTTTGTGAAGAATGGTCTTTTATATATCAATATCATTGTTCAAGTAACGCTAAATACTTCGAAATTACAATTTTTTCATCAAATTCCTGTTGCATTTTCTTGCGACCTGCTTTTCCCATTTCAACTTGTTGCTCATATGACATATTCAAAAAGCTTTCCATTTTTTTTGCCAAATCTGCTGCATCTTTTACCATGCATAGAAAGCCTGTTTTACCATGATCTACAGTATTCCTGCAACCAACATTGTCTGTTGTAATGACTGGTAGCGACATAGCAGCTGCTTCCAAAAGTGTACGCGGGATCCCCTCCCTGTAAAATGATGGAAGAACAGCGCAGTCTGCATCAAGGTAAAATGACTTAATATCATCTGTGGACCCTAAATATTTGATTATCCCTTCTGCAATCCACTGATTAAGTTCGCTTTCCGGAACAGCAGATGGATTTTCATAATCAATAAATCCTGCAATTTGGAATTCTGTATGAGGATATTTTGATTTTATAATTCTAGCTGCCTCAACATATTCCTTTATCCCTTTGCCCCAAATCAAGCGGGCTACCAACAGAAAAACTGTTTTTTCTTTTTTACAAGTACTGGCTCGATCGCAATTGAATTTAATTAAATCTACTCCGCTACCCGGTATCAGCTCAGAGTTTTTTGCTTTAACCAATCCTTGTTCAATAAAAAAAGCTTGATCATCGGAATTTTGAAAAAACACTTTGAATGCTTTTTTTATTGATAAATGATACAATAGCACTGTAATCTTTTTAAGAAATCCATTGGATGAAAAACCAATGCCCAAACCTGACACATTCACAGCAACCGGAATCTGTAAAAAACGGGCAATTAGTGAAACATAAATATTAACTTTTGGTGTATAACTGAAAATAATATCTGGCTTACTTTTCAGAAGTATCCTGAAAAACCTGAAAAGAACAAAAAGCTCTTTAATTGGATTGGTTCCTGATTTATCCATTTTGAGAAAATGATGCTGTGCAACACCAACCTTGACAAGGCGTTCGGTATAGGAATCCACAGGAGCAAGAGTTTCTACAATATGTCCTTGATTGATTAATGCTGTTATAAGATTGCTTCTGAAGTTGAATATATACCAGGAAGTATTTGCAGTGATTAGAATTTTCATGACTTTGTTGATTATAGTATATTTTAAATATTGTGATATAGCGTATTGTAAGCTGTGATCATTTTTTCAATAGAAAAATATTCTGACTGTTTTCGCGCAGAAATTGCAATCTCTTTTGTATTCTTTCGTATAAAGTCAATATTTTGTTGAATTTCAAATGCCCATTTTTCAGGGTTTTCAATATCGCTTACCAATTTTACGGATGGATTATTTTGCCCCAACACTTCTTTTAAACCATCAACTTCGGAAGCTATGATAAATATGCCGGTAGACATCCCCTCTACCGCAACCAGACCAAAGCCTTCCCAAAGTGACGGAATAAGTTGAATATCTGCTTCGTGCAAATATTTTTCTACTTGATCAAACCATCCGGATAAGATAACTTTTTTCTCCAAACCATTTTCTTTTATTAGCTTGTTCAGGGACTCCCTCTCTGCGCCCTCTCCTATAATTAAATATGATTCAATCTCATCTTTTATATAAGAAATCGCCTTTATGGTGGTTTTAAAATTCTTCTTTTTTGTCAGAGAGCCTATGGAAATAATTTTGGGTTTTTCAAATATGCTACGTTCTTTAAGTGTATATAATATTGCCCCATTGTTTATGACCACCAATCTGCTGTTAAGTTTATTGCTAAGCCATTCGACTAACGAAGCTTCAACCCCTTTACTTATACAACATATTTTTTTATATCTACTATAAAATATATGCTCAACATATTTAAAAAATGGTATGCCTCTTCGTTTATTAGATGTATTATGTTCAGTAAAGAGCAATACCACATTTAAAAATAATGTAGCTACAGGAACATAAAAAAAAGGATATGTTAAATGTACATGAATAATTATTTTTTGATATGTTTTTAATCTATTTTTAATTAATTTACGTAATTTAAAAATAGTAAAAGGGTTTCTATCCCCAGTTGATAGAGAACTTTCATTATCATGCAACTTGATATTTGAATTGGAAATATTATTAAAATAAACAACTTCTGAGTCAAAATCCCGAGATTTTATTTTTTGCCCCAACTCTCTGACTAAAACTTCTGCTCCTCCACAAATGGGAGAAGAAATAACTTGTAAAACTAATTTTTTTTGCATTTGATTCTGTAGACTTTTTATTAATCAGGTTTTTACGTTAAATTATTTAAATAACTTGTTTTATTAATATAACGCAACTTGCTCTTTGCTATATATGTCAGCTGATATCCAGTAAATTATTGAAAAGTTTTTCCCATAGCAGACCTATATGCTCAGGCTTAAATCTGTCAATGTCTCTAGTCGCCTCTTTGCCAAATTGTTTTCTCAATTCTTCATTTTCAATAAGAGTTATTATTGCTTTTGATAATAATTCAACATTATCTTTTTCTATCAAAAAACCATTAATTCCATCAAGGATAATATCTGATGGTCCTTCCGGGCAATTAAAAGATACTATCGGCAACCCACAGGATTTTGCTTCAATAAGCACCATTGGAAGCCCCTCATAGCGAGAACTCATTACATAAATAGCAGCATTGTAGTACTCTTCTTCTATTTTATCTGTTGGAGGTATAATTGATATTATTTCTTTCAACCCACAATTTTCTATCTGCTTTTTAAGCTTATCCTTATCTTCTCCGTTTCCTATAATCCTTACCTGCCAATCCAAACACTTTTCTTTTATCAGCGCTATTGCCGCTATAAGCCTGTCAAACCCTTTCTGGTAAGCAAGCCGCCCTATTGACAATATAGTTTTATTTTCCAACAACGATTGCTTTTTAGGTATAAAAGACAAACTATTTGGGATAACAACAACATTTTTATGAAATTTATAATTTACAGCATCAGCAGTTGTTAGCAATACAACAGCATCTAATAAAGAATAAAATATTCTGCGAACTATTTTAGGGAAAAATGGAGCATAGTCATAATTTATATGTTCAGCAGCAATTTTCTTTTTTATACTGCGAATAAATGGCAACTGTGTATTTATTGCTGAATATGTTCCAATTGCAATATCAAATTTCCCGGAATCGCAAATATTTTTGACTTTTCTATATTCTTGTATTCTTTTCAATAATTTATTTTTTACCGAAACTGCACAATGAATGATTTTCACTTTATTGTTTATTTGGTAATATGGATTTCCGTTAGCAGATTTAATACTTAGTATTGTTAGTTGATATTTTTCACTTTTTGATAAAATATTTGCCAAATTACATACTGCCCTTTCTGTTCCGGCAGAACGTGTTATATTTGGAATAATTATCAATATTTTTATTGGCATATCATTTCTTCATATTCCACAAGGATTTTTCAAAAGCAGAATTATTTAACAATTTATTGGCATTATTTTTTTATTATCACTTAAATATTCTTTTTAAAATATTTGTTACATTGGCTTTAATAATATTTTTCATATATACTTTTTTACTAATAATTTTATTCTTGTATTTTACTTTTTGTTGTTCACAATAACTCAAATAGTTATTAGATGATATTCCGCTATAATTAAAGTTTGCAAGCGGTATATTTAGATTTATAAAAGTAACGTCTTCTTTATTTGATATATTTAGTAAAAAATCATAATCTCCTGCAAGCTTATAACTTGTACTGTACTTACCGTATTTAGTATGAATTTCTTTTGAATAAAAACATGCTTGATGAGCAAGTGTTGCATTTTTTATATTATTATGATGAGGTCCTTTTGTTTCAATATGAATGCCTTTTAAGTAGTAGTTAACTAATCCATAAACTAATTTTAATTTGCTATCTTTAGAAAATTCCTGCGCTATTTTTTGAAAAATATCGGGCAAATAAGAATCGTCGCTTCCCAGTATCCCTATTATATTTCCGTTAGCTAAATCAATTCCTTTATTTATAGCACTATATATTCCATCGTCTGGTTCTGATATCCATTTAATTTTATCCGGATATTTTTGTGCATATTGTTTTATAACAGCGACTGTATTGTCAGTTGAATTTCCATCTATAATAATGTGTTCAACTTCTGTATAAGATTGCATAATTACAGATTCGATGGCTTTAGCCAGAGTTTTTTCAGAGTTATATGTTGCTGTAATTATTGAAAATAATGGTTTTTTTTTCATATATTTTTCTTTTCAATCTCATGATAACCGCTTTTAGCTGGTACAATCAATTCTTTTCTTTTAAGTTTGAATAGATTATTCTCTATCTTTTTTAACAATTTTCATTGACTAATACCTTGAGTATTCCACATTTCTTTATGTTTATCCAATACTATTTCTGGAGCAAATGATTTAACATATTCAGATACATTTGCTTTTCCTTTTTTTAATATCAAAGAAATACCTTCTGCCAGATCTCTACTATTTTTATACTCTGCCAAATAGCCGGTATTCTCATTAATTGTATCAGGAATGCCTCCAATATTAAAACCAACCACCGGTGTGTCACAGTTTAAACTTTCAAGAATAGTGTTTGGAAAATTCTCAGCAAGAGACGGAATAACAAAAACATCCATACAATTATAAGCTGCCACTAATGAAATCTCGTCATGCAAACGTCCTAAAAAATGGACGGTAAATGGAATGCTCTCAGCGATTTCTTTAGAATAATTATTTCCAACTATCAGAACTTCTATTTTTTTATCCTGTTGTGTTTTATCTTTTGCCAAAACTTGTAATGCCTCTTTTAAATAATCCCATCCTTTGTAGGGATTAGTTAATGCAGAATCTGCTCCAAATCCAATAATTTTTTTATTAGTATTCAATGATAACAATTGCCGTACTATTTTTTTATCAATTGGTTTAAATATGTTTGAGTCTATAATATTAGGAATATGCCATATTTGTTTACTGTCTGTTAAGCCACTCTTTTTAGCACACTCAAAAAGCCACTTGCTTGGGGCTATAAACATAAGATTTTTAAATTGCTTGTATATTTTTTTCTTTGCTTTATATTGCCAATCTGCTAAATTTCCCAATAAAGCACCTTTATGATATGGGCACTTACAGCACGCTGTTTGATAATTTATGCAATCAAAAGAATGATGGCATCCACCGGTTA
>Ga0123353_10001740_pt1 | contig 26711 bp, 40 predicted proteins | sample TergutLab28metaG_3_FD_92763 | JGI IMG/M metagenome (GOLD analysis project Ga0123353, IMG submission 92763) | Labiotermes labralis P3 segment gut microbial communities from Petit-Saut dam, French Guiana - Lab288 P3 | ecosystem: Host-associated > Arthropoda: Insects > Digestive system > Gut ...
CAACACCACGCTTACGTTCTCTTCTGTGATGTTATGCTCTGCCGCGATGCCGAACGGGATCGTGACGTGCTGCCGTCTTGTGCCTTTAACAAAAAGGACATCTTCGATGCGGATGTCCGTACCATCCTTACGAGTTATTGTTACTTCGTCGAACTTCCATACGTCATCGGGTATGGCGTTCTTTACGGATGTCGGTATGGGAATGATGTATTGGTGCTTGGCGTGAGTCTTTTCTTTGTCCTTCCAATACTTCAATGTCTTGATTGATGTTTCGAATCTTGCTGATTGCATGTGTGTCATGGGTATATATACCTGTTACGTATATATTGGTTTCCGATGGAAACATATAATACTCGGCGTGCAGATAGCTATAACACAACGGATGTGGCGTAAGTGGCGAGAACTAACGAGAAGATGACTAAAGAACAGGAAGACGAGTTCTATAAAGACATGAGAGCGAGATGGTACAGCGAAGGCGGAACCGGTACGGCAACTTGGGATGAAGAGCAACAGGATTATGTTATCGTCTGGGACGACTGATTATCGTACCAGTTCCACTACTGCCATAACTTCATTCTTTTTCGCATTGGCGTTGATACTTATCAATTCAAAAACGGACTTGCGCTTTAGTAGTAGTTCTTGCTGGTTCTGATATTTTTCAACGCCGCGCAGACCAGTGAATAAACCAATCCCTTCTCCCGACGGTACATGGATCTCTATCAACGAGTACCCTCGCGGTTCTGCAAATTTCTGACCCACCTTTTTCGATACGGATGTAGAAAAGTAAGTTCTTATAGGCTCAACGCTCCCTATTGTGTTTTCGTTAAAATTGGGAAATAGCGATTTGAAATCCAACCCCTTATACGCAATAATCGGTTCGTCTATTATCGTCTTAGACAATAATGAATCTAATTCAACGACGTGGTGATGTGTTTTAGGGTACATTTTTATGTTCTTTTTTCTATCTTTTCCATTCATTACTGCGTTTATTCCTTCGGCTCCAGTTCCGGTATATAGATATAATGAACCATTCTCGTCATCGGTTTCTTTTTCTAAAAATCTTTGTTCTTTTGATAAAGCCATGTATTTTTTATCGCTATGGCTAAACCCATAGGATTTGTATACTTTAGACGGTATTTTTTTCATATCTAACTCCGATAGCGCATCTACATCGTCCATGTCTTTTATTCTTTGTTTATATTCTTTTGACGTTATTTTGCTATCGTCTTGTCCCGAACCTTCTGATGTTTCGATGTCTTGTACATGTCGTTCTAAGACGGCGATTGCAACACTCACTTTCACTTTATTGCCTTGTATTAATACCGTTTCATTAGGATTCTTCTCTGAAAGTGCCGCCAGCGTCGTCGCTACATTGTATTGACTCAGTTGCTGTTTCTTGCCCTTCGGTTTCTTGTTACCATCAGATGATTTCGGTTCCTTCGCGGGTGCATCATCTGGTTCCGCCGTACCAACATCACGTACCTGTTCGCACATTCCGGTCTTAGCATTCCGATGATACCCGTTCGGGCAATCTTGACCCGGCGGCGTATCCTCCGGGCGTATCTTCCTTTTCTTCTTTTTCTTTAACGATTTATCGACGTGACCTTCGAGCACTTCGAGTGCGTCACGTACCTTTATCGTTTTACCTCGGAAGTTAACTATCGAATCGGGATCCTTCTGTCTGAGATAATTTACTGTATTCGTTATGTCTTCCGGTCGCGGTGTGCGTTTCTTCTTCGGCTTAGACTCGCTTGGCGATGAGGATGTGTTTGTCGATTGTGTTGATGAGTCTTCTTTCTTCCTGTTCGCTTCCGATAACGCACGTGCTTTTTCTTTCTCGTAATTATCCGTCATATCTTTTTGATATTGCGTGAGCATGTCGTACTTCGCCTTTGCGCGTTTCTGTTTAGCGGTTTGAGGATTGTTCAACGTCTCCTTTCCGTGCGTCCCCCTCATGGCTTTTAACTCTCCGCCTACGGTCGATAATATCGTAGCCATATCGGCAGCGGTCATGTGCCCTTCTTCGCCTATCTGCTTGTATTCGAGATCCTGCGTATACTTCACGGCATCATCGCTGCCTTGCGTCTTTGCTGTGTAATGACCTACGACCGATTGATACGTCCTTCCCATGCCACTGTAAACGGTTCGCATGACCTTATTCGGGATGTCCCATATATCGCATAGATTGGCGGCACCTTTAACGCCTGTGCCTTTGAACGGACATGGTATGCCGTCCTTGAATCGTTTCTTGGCTTGAGCGGTAAAGTATTTTACGGCATCTCCGCCGAACTCTTTGATAACCTGAAATGCGATACTGTCTTTCGCCTTTTCTCGTATCTTCTTGTCCTTTGCTTTGTCACCGGTGGACGGGTACGACATCGTGGTAGGGTACGACCCTGATGTGTCGGTTGATTGCGGAGATTCCTGCTGTGCAACGGCGGTATCTTCGGTTGGCTGTTCGGTGGACTGTTCGGTAAGTTGTTCATCTGCCGACCCTTCACTCGTTCCGCTGCCTCGGCGTATCCTTTTGCCTCCGTTCTCGACGAACTCGCTCTTAGGGTAACAGCCGGTGCCATCACTCCATTTACCTTTAGGACAGTTCTTAGCGATTCGTAGAGCATTCATGCACCTAAATCGCAATTAGATTAATTAATCTTTATGTTTAGAACACATCGACCTTGACGTACATATCGTCGAGCTTCTTCTTTAGAACTCCCCACCCCATGACCTGAAGTTCTTTGGTCAAACCGTCGTACTGTCTGCACAATCGCTCTGAACTTATTGGTTCATCAACGAATACGTTGCGTTCGATCACATCGTAGTTCCCTACACCGCACGTATTGTCCGTGATGAGTATCGTATGTTCGCCGTAATGTATCGTTGCGTCGGTAACTTCGGAATAGAATCGTATGAATATGTCCGCAATATCTCGCGTGTCCTTTTGTGCGGGCTTAATGATGCTTAACGTTACGTCGTCCTTTCGCATCTTCTTATTGGCGGCGTGAAGGATATTGCGGATGGTGGCTTTGTTCATATTGAAGTATTCGCTCATCGCATCTCGTTTCATTTCTTTGTTAGCGATGACGAGCGATGCTTCCGTGTCCGTAAGACCGTAGAGTTTCTTAAGTTCCTGTTCGTGCTTCCATCGTTCGTCATCGGTCATCGTATCACTTTATGTACGTCCGAGTGTCCGTGAGTTCGAATCCGGTGACGGATTGATATGTTGATATGATGAGCGCGGAAACGCATGTCAGCGAGTTTATCGGATTGTCGTCCTTCTTTGTCCACCATACGTTCCTTGCCACTTCCATGTCATCCTTCGATTCGAATATATTATTCGCGATCTCCTTTCCGTCCATTGTTGTTACTACGAGTTTATATGTCATTTCTTACCCACCCAATTTACCTTACGACCGTCAACGTGACAGAACTCCGGGTGCAGGTCTGTATCCGTCGGCGGTATTATCGTCATCTTACATTGGCGTTCGCATTCGTTACATGTGTATCTCTTTACGTTGCCTTCCATTGCGTACTTCTCGGTGCGTTTGCTGTTGAAGTAAGGGGAACGGCAGCGAGGACAAATGTCTGGATACCGACCTCTGCGAGGGGTCCATTCGGAACCACATCGGTTGCATTTGACAAGCCGGATAGACGTGTCGCATTTAGGACACTTGCCGATGCTCTCGGAATCGGATTCAAACCAAACGGCACATTGAGGACAATAACGAACGAATCGCATTATGTGAGGAAGCGCGGGATGGGTATATATACCTTAACAATCTGTAAGTATATATGTTGATGACGCACAACATCAAACACAATCTCAATCTTTCATCGCACCTCGAAGGACATCGTGAACTATGCTAAAGATCATCGTTCGTGTATTGTCCTCAATGCGCCCATCTTTTCTGACTTAAATCGGTTCGTATCTTTGCGAGAATTGTGCTATCGTTATGTCTACGCCTACGTCCTCGTAATTGAGGACGTAACTCTTGGTGCAGTGTGTTTCGGAGAATCTCGAATCATCCACGCCGGTGCCGTTCTTCCACGCGTCACCTATCGACCTTGTTAAGTGGTCGAGATCGGGGTACATCGTCATATCGAGAGGGTATCCTTTTTTCTTTTTAACCTTGGACTTAGGAACTTGGAATCGGAACTGGCAAAAAAGGACTAACGGGTCATCGTTATTGAAGTGTTGGTCGTTATCCTTTATGGCGGTACGGATCGTCCGCTCTACTTTGTCACGCCACGGTTCGAGTTTTGCTTTGTTAGTGGAGAACGTGTTTACACCTAACGAACCGTCCTTCCTTCGGAACGGTGATGATGATAATGCACCTTGACCTTGCGGTATGCCTTCTACATGTATCATAATGTGTGCTATCGGAGTACGTTCATTCATATTCTTCCACCTTCTCGTACTGTGCATAGAGATATTCTTCGGTCAGGTCCGTATGATACTTGCATAGCCAATATGAACCTTTTTTCACGAACCCGATCCGTTCGGCGTACTGCCGTGTGTACTTCTTCATAAACATATCCGCATCGCCGATGATGTAATGTTTACATCCTTTGCAATCGCATTTTATTTCGAGTCCTCGCGGCGTGATGCGTTCTGTCATTCCCTTTCCTCCTTGCCCGTAATCCTTTTACGATAACACTTTCCGCACATTTGGTCCCTATTAACGAGAATGAGCGATGTCGATTTCGCTTCGCATACGCTACATGCTCTGCCGTTAGGGTAATTCATTATTCCTGTTCCTGGTTTCAGCATAGTTTCATCTCCGATAATTTGAACACTTTACGTGTGTACACGTGAGTTTAGATTCGTTTGAATCCTTCTTTTTGACTCTGACCATTGGCTTGTCGCAATAAGGACAATACCGCTTCGATAACGTCATTCGACCGCCGCCTTGAACAGTTGAACGTATGTGCCGCCTTTCTTTCGCCTTCCAGTCTTTTCAAGAATCCCATACTTAACCGCCGTGTTGCATGCGCTGTTTATTCTGTTCATTCGGGTTAGCCGGCGAGATTTGTCTTGCTCGTTGTAGATTATATCAGTGATCTCCGCCGTTGAACGTTCCACGCCGTCGCACATGACGCCCATGATTAGGTCGTGGACAGTCATTCATCCACGCTCCATGACCGTATCACCGGAACTCTCGGTGTGCCGAATATCAGTATCGCCGAGGGGAATGGTGCGCCTTGATTCGAATCGCCGAACTTCACACGCTTTGATATTAACCGTATCTCTGTCGCTTGCATGGCGTATTGATGCCAGTAAGCCGTGTCCGTTCGTGCAGGCACTAAACACACCACGACCCCCCCCCCATGTTTGACGGATTCCGATGCCTTCTTGATCCACTTACCGATCTCGCGACCGTACGGCGGATTCATCCAGCATCGGAACCCGCTCCAGTCCCGTGCTAAACCATCCTCTTCTTTAGTGTAATATTTCTCGCATTTCGTGTTATCGTGCGTAGCGCATACATCGAGGTTAAATCGGAACTCGGCGTCGAGTGCGTCGAATAGGTATTGCGGTGTTGACCATTCTACCGAATCACTCATGTAATGGACTTTTTGTGTATCCTTAACGAGTGACACTAAGATCCCTCCGCGAATTGCGATAACAGTTTGGTCTTCGGTTGCTTCTTATTGTATAAGCAATCGAATATCGCTTCGAGTACGGGTACGACAATGCTGTTCCCTGCTTGTTTGTATAGTTGCGTTCGTGAGGACACTTTCGATGCCTTATCGAAATCCTCATCTGTGAATCCCATGAGTCGCCAATACTCTCTCTCTGTGAGTTTGCGAATGAATAGAGGTTTTCTTTCCGGATTATAGAATGCTTTATGTTCTCCTGTTTCCGGGATGGTAAAATCAAACCAATCTCCTTCGGGCTGAATCAATACACGGTTGTTCTTCTCTCCGGCACACGCTAACAACGTTGGTGATAGCCCGTCCGTATCGAATACATCACCGCGTGTGTTCGAACCGTTGTTTAGGTTTCCTATGCATCGTATCTTCTGTTCTTCCGTTGCGGAACTCGTGAGCGTGAACGCTTCTTCCTCCGCCGGCGGTGTCTTGGTAATAACGCCTAATCCGTTACCGTCGGTCATAAGCGTTGATGCTATGCCCTTCTGCACTCTTCCGCGCAAACGATTTGTTTCAGGGAATATTAGGATCACGGAGTCGCCGTCTGTTCCTTCGAGGTATCCCTTCTTCGTACCGTTGATTATGTTTATCGTGTCTGTACACGCTGTATCGGTGATCTTTATTTCATGCCCACCACCGTGTATAGACGGCAACGTAGGAGATATGCCGTCGCCGTCGTATACACGGTTCGTCATTTCAATACGCTTCGGGTCGTTAAGGTCGCTCGCTATCTTCACACCGTCCACGATGAAATTCTGACCGTGGCGATATGGATTGTTTGTTAATGCTACTGCGTTATCACTGCCGTCTTGCGGTGACCAACCGAATCCGTGACCTGCTGCCTTATGCCGTTCCTTATGTGCTTCGAAATTCTTTATCTGCTCTGCCGTAAGGTAATACGATTCATCGACGTTCGTTTCGAGGATGTCCTTTAAGCATACGGATGATTTGAATCCTTTAGGGAACTGGAAGTGCGTACCGTCAAGGCACGATACCATGAAGAACCTTTCACGATTTTGCGGAACGCCAAAGTCCTTAGCGTTAAGGATGGTCCACGATGATGTGTAACCGAGCGATGATAGGAACGTTATCCATTTGTTAAGGTCTTTTTTGAACTTCTCTCCTGTGATGGCTTTGACGTTCTCGCACAGAAGAACCTTCGGTAAAGGTGAACATTGTAGTAGCCTTTCTACTTCCCATAACAGACTTGAACGTGTTTCCGTCCCTTTCGCCATGCCCATCTGTTTACCCGCAGTTGACAGGTCAATACATGGAAACGAGTAGGTCAATAGGTCACAATCGTGTAATTTGTCGATCTTAATTATGTCGCCGAGGTTCTCTGTTTCGCCGTGAATTGCCGTATACGACGCTATTGCGTGTTTGTCTATCTCGGATATAGTGCATGTGTGTTCTATGCCTAAGTTGGTCAAGGCTTTACGCTGCGCGCCTATGCCGGCGAATAACTCGCAAACCTTAATTGGCATCATCGTCCCTTTCCTTATCCGCGCATAACGAACACAATGCCCGTGCGTCCGTCTGGTCTATCTCCCATCCGTTGTCCTTTGCCATTTCCCACATTAGACATTCGACTTCGTTCGTGTCGTCGTAATCATCGAACGTTGTGCATTTGGTTGAAACATCGATCTTCGCCTTACATCGCCGTCCGTCGCAGTAGATGGTTATTGCGTGTTCGCCGGACATCACAGACCACGCTCCGCCGCATAATATTCATCTTCCAGCCGTGACAGTTCCTCTTCGCACTTCATCTCTGCCAGATACTCCCTATGATATACTATCGAACCTTGAACGTCTGGCGTATACTTCGGACATAATGAGCAGTCTATCTCATCCATATCGAACGGGAAATCTTCGTGCGCACAATCCCATTCATCGGGAAGGTCTACGTATGTGTTGCCGTACGGTACGGATCCGGGAGAACCGGAACGCGCATATATGCAATCCGGGAGCGTCATCGAATCACCCACTCTTTCGGTGTGAACCCGATGCACACGTTACACAATCCGAATGCGTTGATGTCGCAGATGGTCAGTTCGCAACCACATCGTATACAATGAGTGATCGTCATGGATGCACCTCTGCCATCTGGTACACGTAGATCCACGTGTTCGTATTGCTCCTAACTTGCGTCCTAACTAGGTATCTCTGTTGGCACATGCGTCTAAGTGCGGCAGATAATCTTCGCTTCATCATTCCCGTGTCTTCCGCGATCTCGCTTAGCGTGAACGGGTCGCCTTCCTCGGCGTATCGTAATATCACTTCTACGGGTCGGATGTAATCGTGATTGATCATATATCCAACCCTCCTAAGTCCTCTAATTCGAAAGGATACTCTTCCTTCTCCCAATCGGCATTAGCGAGTGTGAACGTATTTGCCTGTTCGATCGGTTCGTACATCAATACGAGCCGTCCGTACGCTGACAGTTCGTTCGTCTTTCCGCACTTGCGTATCCTTTTATCGTTTTCGAGATCGTTGAATCGCCCTGCTACGGTTGATGCTTCCATGCCGAATGCGGAGCGAACCATGTGCTGTGTGCAAGGAGAGTGCTTCACGATGTAATCGTATATCATGTCGCATTGGCTGTCGAACCCTTCTCTTCCTTGGACGTATGCAAGACGTGACGTTTCCTCGATCATTGCGTCACCTCTGTGGATAGGGTCTCGGAGGGAGGGCAGAACGAAAGGGATGAACTATTATCCCCCTCTCCGAGTTGTTTCTTTGCGTATGAGAAGAATTGCGGAGCGTGTGATATACCGAAGTATTCAAGTGGTATCGGTTCGATGAACTGTTCCACGTCACGTACTATGTACATGTGCAGACCTTCGCGGTTGCCTTGGTATTCTTTCCACTCTTTGCGTGATACTTTAGCGCGGTCGCTATGCGGTTTAGAATGGCGTTTACGGAATCCACCGTGGATAAGGGTACATGATCCTACCACCCTGCGTATCGGCGACGTAGCGTAGAGGAATACGGGCGCATCGCCGGAACCGATATGCAAAGGCAACAGCCCTCTTCGTATCTCTACGGTCTTTGACTTGTCGAGGATGGCATTGGCATACTTCGGGTGTATGGATAGGACGACGGGATTGTTGTTCAACATCATCCCTCCAGCTTCTTCTGGTTGGTATTGAGTGGTACATCGAATCCCATCGCCCAGTCCTCGCATGTGACTGACTTTGACGTTAGTGTCGCCATTTCGTTGAGTACGTCGATTTCCATTGTGCTGAAATCGGGAATGAACTCTTCCACCCATCCTTTGTGTTTACCGCACCCCTCGTTGCCGGCAGTGAAGTGACGGCAGCGCGAACATGATGTTTGCTCGCGTACACCGCGCATGGGGTACGGGATGTTCGAGCGGATCATTGGTTCAGCCTCCTGTAATCGGAGAACTTCGGTTGTTCCGGCTTCTTCACTAATCCGAGGAATATGAACATCGACGTGATGGCTTCGACGAGGAACACGATCATTATTTCCCCTCCGAGAAAATCCTCACAGCCATCTTACTCCGGTTCAGACAGGCGTTGCATATCGCAACGGTTGCATCCCCATCGTCCTTGATGTGCCAGCCATATTCTTCACTCGCCTTATGACGCAACACTCCCACTATAGAATCACACATGAGTTCATCCAGCGCGATTGTTATTTCTCTCGAGCAATGCAGACAACTAACACACACGCCGGTTCCTTCATACTGTCTGCTTAACCGATTAACCAACGAAGTCGTCATTCCGACACCTCTGTTGTTATCTTTTTTCCGCAGAAAGGACAGAATTTGAAATCCATCAATACTGCGGTTATGATCTCGCACTGCGGGTTCTTCGCGTAAACGCGCACGAAACCTTTACGTGAATCGTATAGTGCCCAGCCGTCCTCGATATAATACTCGAGCGTTCCGCAACAATCATACACCCTTATCACCTCGTATCGAGAGTTTGTTGACCTTCGCCATCGGGTCATCCATGATGCTGTCGAGTTCGTCGTGTGTTGGTTTCACGCATGCTGTCACGTCGATGATGTACTCTCCGCCGCACCACCAACAAGTTTGTTTGGTGGTGTGTATAATGTTTTGCACAGATTCACAGTACGGACATTTTATCGGATCGTCGAGGATCAAGGCTACCGACGTCATCGCGACCGCCTCCTGTCGACACCGATGTATGCATGGTCGATGTACAATCCTTTGAGGATGTGGTCTCCTACGCTGTTCGCTTCCATGATCTTAGTGTACGCATACATGCTGTTGAACACACGTACAATGCTTCGCGTTCCGCACGCGTCGATGAGCCTTTGTCTTTCGCAAACGGCAATCTCTTTCGCTCTCGCATTACCGCGCTCGACCCGTTCCGCTATCTGTTCGGGCGTAAGGTCGAGTTTTATCGGCAACTCAAATATATTCTTGCACTTACGACAGAACGCAGCATCATCTTCGGATCCGCCGTTATAATTTATCGTTTCGGCGAAGTCGTGCATGCAGTACGGACAGTACGCTTGCATCATTCCACCTTCTTTTTGTTCTTTTGTGCGTGATCCGCGAACGCGTGTTCCATCGACATCACGGCTTCCTCGGTACATTTGAAGAAATCCTTGCATTCGTACAGGTCGAGGATGACCTTCGCGATCTCTTCGAGTTCGCCTGTGTCGTCTGCTGATATTGCGGACATTATGGCTTCTCTGCGCTTGCCTAATTCCGATGTGGTCGGCGTAACGGGTGCTGTGGTGCATACCTCTACGGCACCGTCCACCTTCTTCGTTATCATCCTCTGGATGGTGGCTTTGAGCCCCTGTAACTGCTCATCCGTAAGGCGACGTACGTTAGGTTTTTCGAGTGCTGCGAGAGTCTGCTTTACGACCGTAGCCATTGCGGTGTCGGACTTCATATGATATTCGATGAAGTCTACGTCAGCCGTGCGCGTGTTTATCTCGGATGCAGGCGTGAACTTCGGCTGTTCGGGTTTCACCGTTGATACCGTCGGTTTGACCGTTGTTGATACATACGCCGGTTTCTTTGCGTTCGGTGATTCTGACGGCACATCCGTGTACTTCGTTCGATCGGCAGACCAATACACGTCTGCGCCTATGCCGAGTTTCTTACAAGCTCCGCCGAGTGCATCCGTTTCGGCGGACTTCCAGCATTCGTCATTAACGTATACGCCCGCCTTTTCGACGGATGTGAAGTGTGATCCTCCGCGACCTTCTATCGGTGCGCTCCAGTCATCGGTTTCGGGGAACTTGACGTAGAGGTTGCCGTGAATGAACACCTTAACCTCTTGCCCGTGCTCCATGACCTTCTCTTCGATTGTCTCCCACTTCCACCCATCTCCGCACGGGCCGAACATTTCTGTGAGGATCTTAATCCTCCACATCGGGCGGATGTCTGTGAATCCCTTTAACCGTCCGCCGCCGATCTGCGTTTTCGCATCTTCGGGAACTTTGCGTACTTTTTCGTATATACGCATGGTTTCGGGGGCGATCATTCGCGTTCCCCCAGTTCTAATATATAATGATGCTGTGAGAGAGAGTGTGTGTGTAACATTTTTTCAGAGAAGTTCATTTACGACCCCCTCCTCTGATGCTGTGGGAAAGAGAACGGATGTATTGTATGGATTCAGTTTCCTGAACGCAGATCGTATCGCAAGAACGTCAATACCATCTACGTTAATACTTCCCCATATCGGTTGGATGAACTTCTGCGTTTTCAGTCGCGTGTATACGTTACCGGCAGTAGTTCTGCTTCTGCAAGCATCATATCCGATAAGAATGTCTATTATCTGCGCTCTGCTCGTTTTTACAGGTCCGTTCGTCTTACAGTATTCATCCGTGTATTTGCATGAATACTTGACTAACGCCTGAAAGATCTGGTAGTCACTTATTTGTGTTCCGATTTTACCCCCTCCGGGATTCGAGTCCCGGATGATAAAAATGTCCGTTATCGTCATTCTGCGTGGTTTGACGATACATTTATCTATGTTCCAGGGATGATGCATGTCAATATAACGCGGAGGATCTCGAATGTCACTGTTCAGGAAAGTTTCTGTGCTCACGCTGGTGATGATCGCATTGATCATCCCCGCCGCAGCGCTCTCACAGGATGCGGCCGGAGAAGCGGAACTGCGTGACGGCAGCATATGGGTATCCGACGGATTCGATGACAGAAGTTCCGGGGCCATTACCGTACGGGTGTTCAATACGGGTGTGGAACCGGTGGTCGTTAACGTTAAGATAACGGGTATGGGCAGCGACAACGAATACGCAACAGGTACTCTGACCGTACCGGGCGATCCCGGGAGCGGTTCCGGATATGCGGATATTCGGCTCAGTTTCCAGATAGGGAGTCCGGGAAGACATTGGGTGGATGTTCACATCGAGGGTGCGTACGGTGTCGTGAACGATTCGCAGAGCGTGATGGGTTTTGAATTCGAAGTGAGGCAATCCATATGGAGCAACACCTTGACGTATGTGGCCATAATACTCGTAATAGTGGTCGCGGGTATCGGGATATTCATCAGGATCAGAGGTACGCCGAAAGTTGAGGAGACCGGTACGTTCACCGCCATGGAAGAGGAAAGGAAGGCCGGGAAGAGGGGAACCGGCAGAGAAGAGTACAAGAGCAGGGACGAGAAGAAGTGATTTAACTTCAATTCGTTTTCAGTATCGCCATGAGGTTCATCGATCTCGGAGTTGTCACACCGGAATACAGCGTTTCCGCCGACCGTTTCTTTCTGCGTTCGCATTCCTCCGCCGATGACGATACGCTTCTGGTATATTCGCGAGACCGTCCGTGTATATCCGTCGGAAGATATCAGAACGTTAACGAAACGATCAACATCGGGTATGCAAAGGAGAACGGAATATCCGTCGTGAGAAGAGTGAGCGGCGGCAGCAATATCTACACCGATACCGGACAGATGACCTATTCCCTTATCGTTTCCAGGGATCGGCTGCCTGATACCAGAGAAGGGTCGTTCACAATGATATGTGACTGCCTCGTCCGCACTCTGAGGATACTCGGAATAAAAGGTGAACACAAACCGATCAACGATATCCTTGTCAACGGAAAGAAGATATCGGGTTCGGCGCAGGCCAGGAGCAGGGGCGCCGTTCTGCAGCACGGAAGCATCATACTCGAAGTGAATGAAGATGTTGTCTCTTCGTCTCTTAAAGATTTGAAACAGCGATCATACAACGGCCTCACGTCGGTAATGGGTTGCTTGGGTCACATCCCTCCGCGCAGCGTTATATCGAACGCGGTGATGAACGGTTTCGCCGAGGTCTTCGGTGCTATGACGGCATCCGTACTGAACGCCGATGAAGACGACGAGATAAGAAGGTCAGTTGACCTTCTTCTTGTCTAGATCGTTAAGATCCATCAGCGCCACTTCTCTTCTGTCGATGAAGAATCCCATCTTCTTGTGGAGCATTATCGATCTTAAGTTATCGGGTTGTATCGCGCTGTGCGCCACCTTCGCTCCCTGTTTCCTTCCTTCTTCGATCGCCGTCCTCAGTAATTTATAACCGATGCCGTTGCGCCTGAAGTACGGGTGGACGCCCATGTTCTCTATCCACAGAAGATCCTCTGTGTTGTACACGTGATGCAACATCTGAGCGAATATGAAACCCATTATCTCACCGTCCTCTTCATACACGAAACTCAGTCCTCCGTCCAGATATGTTTTGAACGATCGCGAATTACTGGCGCCGAGGTTCTCCTTCCACTCCTGCGGAAGGTTCTCCCACTTGTTCTCTATCTCCTTGTCAAAGTACTCGCGTATGCAGAGTATCTCCAATTCTCGCACTTTGACGATATCTTTCAATTTCATTTGACGGATCATCACATCTCCTCCGGTGCGCCCATCCCCAGATATCCGAGCACGTTGTTCAGAACGATCCTCGTGCACTCCACCAACGTCAGCCTCGCATCCTTCGCGTCCCCGGAATTTAACACCGGCACGGCGGCGTAGAACTGATTGAACGCCGATGCGACCTCGTGACCGTACGCCGGAACGAGATGGATCTTCCTTCCTTCTCCTGCCGCTTCTATCACGCTTTCGAATTTTGATAGCGTCTTCACAAGTTTGACTTCAAATTCATCGGTGAGCTTCGAAGCGTCTGCGGTCCTCGTGAGATCCTTCGCCTTTCTGAGTATACTGCATGCCCTGGCATGCGAATACTGGAGGAACGGTCCGCTGTTACCGTCGAAGTTCAGCGCATCCTCCCATTTGAACACGAATTGTTTCTCAGGTTGTATACGAACGATGTTGTAACGTATGGCGCCTATTCCGACCGTTCTTGCGATCTCCCTCATCTTTTCTTCCGGGATATCCGAACGTCTCGATCTTATCTCGTCGTACGCTCTCGCCACCGCTTCATCGATCAGATCATCGAGATAAACGACCACGCCTTTCCTGGTGGACATCTTCCCTTCCGGTAATGAAACGAAGGAATAGAACATCGGTTCCGGCATCTTATCCGATGACAGTATCTCAAGAGCGCACATCAGCTGCTTGCTTCCCAGTTTCTGATCCTCTCCGAGTACATCCATCACCCTGTCGTAACGCGACAGTTTGTCAACGTGATATGCTATGTCGCGTGTGGTGTATAACGTCGTTCCGTCGCTCCTTGTGAACATGAACTTCTTATTGTTGCCGTGGACTCCGAATTCTTCCAGATCGAGATACATGGCGCCGTCCTCTTCCGCGCCCGCATACCTGGATCCTTTCAATTCGTTGACCACTTTCTTGGCACTGCCGTCGGCGATGTACTTTGATTCCCATGTGTATACGTCGAGTTCAACACCAATGTCCGTCAGCGTTTCCTTCAGACCCGCGAGCATCATCTCCGTTGTCTTTCTGACGCTTGATATCACTTCGGGGTCACCGTTCTCGAACCTTCTGAGCATCGACGATATCTCTTCACTCACTTCGGGCTGCGACTCCATCATCTTATTCGCTAACCTGTAATAAGGAACCAACGCATGATCCGTTTTGTCGCGGTCCGCTTTCTCGACCGCCTCTTTCGGTATATTGTTGACGCCCCATGTCAATATGACCACTTGTTTCCCGACGTCGTTCACGTAATACTCCGTCGTTACATCATAACCGCATCCGGAGAGGCACCTTGCCCATGTGTCCCCGATGATCGGGTTCCTTGCTCTTCCGACGTGTATAGGTCCCGTCGGATTCGTGGATGTGTGTTCCAGATTCACGGTCCTGTTCTTTTTCGGAAGGCGGCCGTATCCCTCTTTGGTGTTGAGGATATCGGATATAGTACCGCTGATCATCGCTTCCTTGTCCATGGTGAAGTTCAGGTAACCGTTCACCGCTTTTACCGATCCTATCGATCCTTTCGGCGATATACGCGAGGCCAGATCGTCAGCGATCTCGACAGGCGACCTCTTCATCGTCTTCGAAAGCATGAAGCACGGAACCGCGAGATCGGATGAATCCGTTGACGGTATCTCGGTCTCGAATGAAGCATCTGACCCCATCGCGGAAAGGGCTTCCTTCACCGCTTTTGTTACGTCCTCTTTGAATGAGTTCATCACGCTCACGGTCACACCCGGTATCTCAGTATGGCGGCTATCCCGCCGAACGCTTTCATCAACATCTCGCCTTCTTCGGAATCGGCGCTGATTATCTCCACCGACGTTCCGAATTGATCCGCTGTCTCAAAGAAATCATCCACCAGATCGATATCCTTCTCTATCGCTGCGGATGAGCCGCAATCCTTACATTCGACCTTGTCGGGTGATGATGGTGATGTGAACGCATAGCTGTGACCGTTCGCACATCTCACGTATATGCGGCGTTTGTTCAGGCCTTCCGATAAAAGTAAGACGTCGGCTGCGCCGCCTGCCGTTGCGGCGCGGACGACCTCTTCGCCGTACGCTGATAATCCGCCGTCTGAATTGCGTATCTCCGTGAGCAGCTTCTGGATCAATTCCTTCTCGTGCATCAGTTCGATATCGACGATCGCGGATTTTGCGTTCTCGACAAGTTCCTTAAGTCCGTATTCGTCGGTATAACCGGTATCGAAAGTGTCAACGACCTTCTTCTGAAGCTCGTGATGTAAATATCCTTCTTTGATGAAGAAATCCTTTGTCGCTCCCGGGCCTCCTATCAGAAGACCGATCATTTCCGGTTTATCCAAGAACACTTCCGTTGCGTTGTCGGCGATCTTCTTGAAGAATTCGTGCGCCGCTATCTCGATCAACCGTTCAAAACGCTGTGCCGACTGACCTCCCTGACGATGTTTTCTGGGAACCATAGAATCGAAGTTCTTTATCACGATCACCTTACTTCCGGTGAGCATGCCCAATGTGGCCTCGCTCCTGTCCATCGTTATAAGGCCGTATGATTTCTTATCCTGAAGCATACCGAGCAGCGGTTCCGTGTAGAATTGAGAATCACATCGGTAATAGAATGTTGTTACGGCTTCGGGAGGTTCGAGGACATATTGCACCATTCTCGTCTGATCTCCCGCCTTCGGCACTTCGCCGCAGAATATCACTAGACCGTTGGGCGGCGCGTTCTTGTACGTCTTGAGACGGGACATTATCGAATCTATTGCGCCTTGAACATTCTTCATGGTCGTCTTCGACTTGATGTTGGATGATTGCGAATACTCGTTCCTGAGATATGCCATAACGTCGAATATCTGCTTCGACGGCGGTACGTACAGTGAAATTAACTCGGTACCTCGGCCCTTCAGGTCGACGATCTCCTGCATGGACTTCATGAAATCGTACCTCGCTCTCTCCGTTGAACTCCTTTCATCCATGAAAATCAACCTATGGGTTTTTTAAGAGTGAGAGAGCCTTCAGTAATAAAAGTATTGGTGATATCGTGGAGAAGGTCGTGGTCTCGATAGGCGGTTCCGTTCTGATACCGGACAAGGATGATGCGGTTTACATATCAGCGCTTGCAGAAGTTCTGAAAGAGGTTTCGAAGAAGGTGAGACTTGTGATCGTCTGCGGAGGCGGGAAGACCGCAAGGTATTACGCCAATACTGGAAGGAGATTGGGAGGTACGACGGAACAGCTTGATGAATTGGGTATAGGTGCCACGAGACTGAACGCCATGCTGCTCTCGCTGGCGCTGGGCGACGATTCGTATTATTCCGTTCCGCTGACGATCGATGAAGCGGCGGAAGCGTTCGTATCCGGTAAGATCGTGGTCATGGGTGGTACCGGACCGGGACATACCACTGATGCTGTCGCTACGATGGTCGCCGGTAAGATAGGTGCGGAGAGGGTTGTGAACGCAACATCCGTCGACGCCGTATATTCGGACGATCCGAAGGAAGTTCCGAATGCGAAACGTTTCTCGGAACTTACGATAAAGGAGTTGAGTGACATCATCTACAAAGAGCATGATGCTTCCCGTTCGTCGGTGTTCGATCCTTTGGGTGTAAAACTTGCGATGCGCGACCGCATTGACATATTCGTGGTGGGCGGCCGCGATCTCGACGAAGTCAAGAACGCCATACTCGGGAATAAGATAAAAGGCACCGTTGTCAATTCCCGATGATCTCCATATCGGACGATCTTATAACTTCAAGGCCGCACGCGCTTATTGCTTTCATGACCAACTTGCGTTTATCACCGTTCATCGACTTCCTGTGCACGTACACCAATTTGGTGCCGCTTTCTTTCGCGGCATCTGCGATCATCCTTGCAACCTCCTCTTCGTTGGAATGTGAGAACGCATATTCCGGGATCATATGCCCGAAATCAACTTTGAAGCGGGTTGCGATCTCCGTGAACCTGGGGGCGTAGTGACCTCCGCCTATTCCGATGACCTTTTCGTTATCCTCTCCCTTCGTTTCCAGGATGGAATCGGCGAGCAACTTCGCTGCGTGTTTGTTGGACCATTGCGTTATTTCACTCCCTATTTCAATGAACGTTGCCGGTATGTTCACGAACGGACCGTGATGCGTCACTTCAAAGGATACCCGAAAATGTCTTGTGTCCTTCGATGCCATCGATCTCAGAAGCCCCGTCATCAATGATGGTGACGTTTGCACAAGCGTCCTGTTCTTTCCGCCGAAGTCCGCGATATTGAAATTCCCTATCGGATGTACGGTCAACGTCGGGATCTCGGTCGCCGCACGATGCCTTGACAGGAATATGATCTCCGATGCGTCCACACCCGATTCCTTTGCCCTCAGATCGACGTTCTCGGCGAATATGTGAAGATCCGGTATCGTCATCATCGCAAGGTCATCATGATAAAGGAACTTGCCGTCATCTTCCCATTTTACCGATTCCATGAGAGAATCGCGTATATTCACCGATGCAACATCCTCTTCACTACACAGAAGCAGTCTGTACACTCTGTCGAAAAAACCGAACGTAATATATACCAGTTTCGTATCGGACAACCGTGTCCAGACTAACGATAGGAGAAAGGATCGTCCTTCATCTCAGCAGATATGACCTTCTGAACGATGATCCGTACAACATACCGTGGGATCTTACGCAGGACGGCATCGCCGCTTCGCTGAGGATCTCCAGAGCGCATTCCTCGATAGAATTGAAGAAACTGAGGGAGGCGGACAAGGTCGAGGAACGGCAGACGCACATAAAGGGCGGCAAGATAAAGAGGAAATCGTACACGCTTACGCCTTCCGGAAGGGAGGATGCGAAACGTTTGATGGAATTCGCCGAGAAAGAAGGGATAGATATCATGCCCATGTTGGACATGAAACGCTGCGACCCGCAGACCATTCTGGATTCCGTGGATGAAGAGGATCGTGATGTTCTCGGCGTGGCATGCGTGCTCAGGTGTTCCGTTCCGCGAACGGAACTTCCGGAAACAACGAAACCCGTGATACCGACGGATGTCAACGGTATGATCGTTCTCAGCGACACCGTCAAGAATAATATCACATCCGTTGCCGACGAGGACCTTATACGAAAATGGCACAGTGCCGCCGCCGATCATTGGTTGGATAAGGATGACACGCAGGAACGCCTCTATCATCTGGTGTGCTCTGGAAGGATGAAAGATGCCTGCAGATTGGTGATCAACGACCGCGAGAGGCTGATGAACAACATCAATGACGACCTTTCCGACATATTGACCAGATTGGACGTTCCGGACAGATATCTTACGGACGTTCTGCCCGTCAAGATAACGGTCGCCCTGGGATCCGATGATACGGATAATGCGGAGGCGATGGTCACCGTGCTGATGACGAAGGACAATGAGATCGGTCTCCTGTATTCAGCCGATATAGAAATGAAGAAAGGTGAACACGCGAAAGCCCTGGAGATAGTGAAATCGCTTGTAAGCACCGACCGGTTCGAAGTGAGATTGAGAATGGCCGGCGCGCTCGGATATCTCGGCAGTGTGAAAGAAGCGATCGACATCCTTGAAGATATGAAACATAATGCCGTGTCATCGGGAACGGTGGATGGTATCGATCGGATATACATACAGATGTCCGCCGTTTCGGCGGCATCCGGCGATCATGATTCTTCCGTCGCTTACCTCATGAAAGCGCTGGGCGTCACGACGGAGGACGGTAAGAAAAGGATATACGGATTGCTCGCAGCGTCGTATGATGCTCTCGGTATGGGTGAGAAAGCGAAGGATTACCGCGTGAGATCACGCTGATCCCGTGATCAGAATATTGTGTTCTTCTTAAGAAGATCCATATCGCTTACGTAGAGATCACGGATATCCTTTATGTTCCACTTCAGCATCGCCAATCTTTCGAAGCCGAATCCCCACGCCAATACCGGATGTTCAACGCCGAACGGTGCAACGACCTCCGGTCTGAATATTCCGGCTCCGCCCAGTTCCATCCATTTGCCGTTGAAGAACACTTCCACTTCGAGCGACGGTTCCGTGTACGGGAAGTATGCCGGTCTTATCCGAACCTTATCGAATCCCATCTTACCGTAGAAACCCTTCACTATCGATATCAATGTGTCGAGGTTGCCGTTCTCGTCTATTATTATGCCTTCTATCTGCGTGAATTCGGGGAGATGCGTGGCATCTATCGATTCGTTCCTGAATATCCTGGATAAGGAGAACACCTTCACCGGAGGATTCGGATTCAATGAAACATGTTTTATCGTGTTCACGGTTGTGTGCGTTCTCAGGAGCGCTTGTTCCGCTTTCTCGAGCGACCACGTTCCTCCCCATCCCGTTGATCCCGTGGAACCGCCGGTCTCGTGTATCTCTTTCACTTTCTTGATCAATTCTTTATCGGTTATGTGTATCGACGACGGGTTCTCGATGTAGAACGTATCCTGTAAGTCTCTCGCGGGATGGTCCTGCGGTGTGAACAGGACGTCCATATTCCAGAATGCCGGTTGTACGTACTCTTCATCTATTTCCGTGAATCCCATCTGCACGAATATGTTCCTGATCTCGTCCGCCAGTCTCGACAGCGGGTGCTTCTTCGCAGGCGCGAATGCCGGAGCGAATGTCTGAACGTCGTACTTCCTGAACTCAACATCCTTCCACTTGCCGCTCTGCAGCATCTCCGCGGTAAGCTGCGCCACCTCCTCGGTCAGTTCTATCCCCTGTGATACCATCTTCTTCCCTTCGGCGGTCAGCGAGATCGATCTTTCGATGGAGACCTTCTCCTCGATCATGCCCTGGCGGCCTTTCAGATCCTTTATCACCGACGGATCGGCATCCGATGCGTCCACCGGACCTTTCGACAGTTTGAGAAGCAATTCTTCGTCGGGCATCTTCTTCTTCAGTATCTTTTTCCCGGCGTCGGTTAACGATATCGTCTTCGCATCACCTTCTCCCGTGATGTCGGCGAGGCCTTTCCTCTTGAGCCATCCTATCGCTATCTTGTCCTCTCCACCGGGAAGGTCCTCGGCTAATCGCGACAGCGGAACCGAACCTTTGTTCTTGTCAATGGCGTCCAGCGCCCTCCTCTCCGGGAGTCCTTTCGATACCGCGTCTGTGTTCGTCAGAACGAAATATTTTGACGAACGTTCGTCTATGAACGCGAGACCTTTTGCGGAAAGCCATGAAGCGGCGCCCATGACCTCCACTTCAATATCGAACTTGCCCGCTGCTATAAGATCGGCCGGCGTGACGATCCCGAGTTCACTGAGCGCAAGGAGCAATCTTTTTTCGTTGTGGCTAAGTCCTTCGTACACTTCCGACCCGTTCATCGTGCCACCGTATCTTGTATAACAATAAAATCGTTCACCATCGGAACCCTTCGAACGTCATATCGTTGATGACGTCCTTGGCCTTCTCTCTCTTCTCTCTGTGCTTTTCCAGGAATATGTTTATCTTTTCCGTGAGCGCGACCTTGCATTCGCCGCACAATATCTTCCCTTCCCTGCATCTCTTCGTTATGTCGTCGAGTTTCGCATCGTCCTCTTCGAACAGGTAATAATTATACTTGAACACCGCGCACACTTCCGGGTTGCCGCCCTTCTCCCTTTGTTCGTCCACCGAGACGCAGCCTCCCGTGAATGCTTTGCCCACTTTCTTCTTAACTTCTTTCGGATCGTCCGTTGTGTATATCGTGGATACCGGGTCGGACGAGGACATCTTGTCCGCTCCGCTCAGACCTGGGAACATTTTACAATATATTTGAGACGGTTTCGTATAACCGATACCTTGCGCGACGTCTCTCGCCGCCCTGAAGTGCGGATCCTGATCTATACCGCACGGTATGAGACACGGGACATTCTTTCCCGCCAGTTCCGACGGAAGGAACGCGGGTGCCGCCTGCATCGACGTGTAGAATATCGATCCGATGTTCGTTGTGTTATCGAAACCGAACACCGCTTTTGCGGTTGACAGGTTTATTTTCTTGGCGACCTTCAACGCTATCGGATAAAGCGTCTTCACGTTCTCGGTATCCAGTATTATCTTAGTTTTCTTGGGATCGAAGCCCAAAGCTATCATGTCCAGAGCGTTCTCGTAAGCCATCTTCCTCGTGTCGTTCAGGGTGAGGTCCTGTTTGAACAGGAATTTCTCATCATCCGTTAGCTGAAAATACATCTCCGCATCGAAAACGTCTTGCACCCATTTGTTGAATATCCACGGCATTATGTGTCCGAGATGCGTATAACCGGACGGTCCTCTGCCCGTATATAACGCAAATTTATTTCCCTTATCGTACTCGTCCAGCGTTACGTTAAGATCTCTGTGCGCATAGAATATCCCGCGCCTGAGCATCATATGCGGTTTTCCGTACTTGCTCAGTCTTGCCAACAGTTTATCATCTATGGGTGTGGTCCCGAAACGTTCTGCCAGCAGATCGTAATCGATGTCGCCGGTGACCTCCCACGGTGTCACTTTGAAATCTTCAGCCATTTGAATATCGGTTGATGATAAGATACAATCCTTTTAAATCTCTCCCTTGTGGTTGCGGTATCAGGGGTGCGTGACCAGCTATTCGAGGTTGTGTCCCGTTCCGTGATTATATAAATATTATTATATATAAGTAAGGTATATGCATTATTGTAGGGTAGTGGGAAGCTCGGTTCGCCGCGCTTCACCACGGCGAACCTGAACCGCCCCTGAGGAGGTGATATAAGGTACCGCACTATCTTACGCATAACCATAGTGTTCGGTGTCTTCGAGGTCGTTATAGACCTTGAAGAACCGTGAACATGTGGCACGCTTGACCCACGTTACGGGTCCCGACCCTTCGGGGTCGGTTAATCTCCTCAACAATAAGAGACGACAATACATATATAAAATCATCGGGAAAGGGGACAGACATGAAAGATTATACAGTCACGGGGAACCGCGATGTTGCGGAGCTTATCGAACGTTACGAACTGACATACCCGCAGGCCCGCCGCTATGCGATGCAACAGGATGGTCTGTCGCTCAAGAAGATAGCTGAGATAGAGGGCACCGGATCCATGGCGATCCACAATTCGATACGGTTGGCGAAGATAAAGATTATGCTGCCGAACGAGTAGCCCTTCTACTTTACCTTTATTAACCGCTATGCGTTAATCGGGTGCATGTGGAAGATATTGGGAGTGGATGCCTTTTACGTCGAGTTCGCCGACGTTTGGAAGAAACGTATAACGGAGATCGTATCGGAAGGCGATAACGGCGAAAGATTCGAAGCTCTCATTGAAGGCGCTGAAGTGATGCATTTGATGAACGGTGAAACGGAGATACACTCGTTCGTCGTCGAACTTCCGGAAAAGGTGACGGAAGAGGACATACAGTTCCTTGCCGACGAGGTGCTGAATGTCGCGAAGACCGCGGATTTCCCTTTTGTGTCTCTGAACAACCTTTACGAGAAGTGCCAGGTGATATTCACGAATGAGAAAGAACCGGAGATATTAGGCCTGGATAAAGCCGAAGGCATCTCCGCGGGTGCCGTCTTCGCCCCGATATTGGAAGGCTGGGGCGGCGCCGGAAGGAAGAACGGGCCCTTGATGTGATGCCGGTGATAAAGATAGGGAAGGACGGAACGGACCTGCGTCCGGTGCTCAAAGCATGGAGCATATTGTTCACGGTAGCGTTCATGCCCGGCGTCTTCTCAAGGATGGTGTACCATCCCGGAGAGTCTGCGAGCAGCGTATCGCAATGGCTCGCCGACGCGAACATCGCTCTCGCCATCGTCATACTGATGATGGCGTTGCTTCCCGTCCTTTGGTATATGGATCGTGTCTTTGCCGTGATACCTTCCAAGAATCAATGCTACGCCGCGGTCATCGTTTCGATCGCGTTGTGTTATGTGGCCGGGTATCTTGCTCAGGATGTCATCTTATTCTCGCTGACGATATTCGCATCGGCCATCGGCACCGTGACGATATGCGTCCTGAAACAATATGCGTGGTACGTGGACGACCTTTGGATATTCTCGGTGATCGCATCTAAGTGAGATCCATCTCCCCGATATCGCTGAGGTCGCGTGTCGGTGTCCCGGGATGTTCCGTGATATCCGTATCGCTTTCGTTCAGGTCCATTGATATCTGGATCGGACGGAACACCTTCCATTTCGTTGCCGCATCGTCCACGAATGAACTCTCGAAAAGCAGGTAGAATATCAAAGCGGACACGGCCATTACCATCATGTTGAACGCCACAGACGATGCGATGAACTGCGCGACGACCGTAAGGCTCGTTCTGTTCATCGCTATAAGTAAGAAAAGGAACACCGCGAAAACGGGTACGGCCATTCTTCTTACCGTTGTTGCCACACCTCCGTACAACGAGAAGTCACGGTAACTCGTCTTTATCCTGACGTTGAGGGATTTGAACGGCGTCCACGGCAGGACTATCAGCGGAATGAACATTATGAGTGAGAACACGAACACCGGTGCCTCGAGAATGTTCAGTTCCGTCATGAACGCGGGGTTCATGGACAGATATATCCATAACGCGATGCCGACCAGGAACGCAAAGAACATGGTCTCCAGCATATCCCTTATCGGTATCCCTGACCTCTTGAGGTTGTGGTCCATCGTTATCCTTCTGGTGTCGACATCGGGAGGTATATTGAATGCGAATATCAGCAGCCTTTCCCAAAGGCTCAGCTTCTCTTTCACGTTGATGTATTCAACTGACGATATCACCGAGAAGAAGACGTATCTCTGAAGTACCGCCGCTACGGCCACGACGCCCATGCAGCCCACCAGCAGGAACGCAACGAAGAACACCACAAGCAACGGCACACCGAGACCGAAGAATAATGCGGCGGGTATCGCGATGACCAGGATCAGCGCTTTCCACATCCCTTTCTGCACATAGGTTATGAGGCCCATCAGGAAGAACGGCCCGGATATGAGCATGAGCGCCCACCCTATGTCCACCCATTTCATCATCGTCACAAGGAAGAACGCCGCCACGCATACGACCAACAGTATCAGGAATATCCGGAGGATCGTTTTATCGTCGTTCCTTACCAACGACAATTGCGACTTATGAGCGCTCTTTTTCAGAAGTTCCATCTTACCCCATCCATATCCTGATCCCGGGTTCCGCTCTGTCCCCTCTGAAGACACCGACGGCCAACGTCATCGTATCCTTTTCGGCGATCCTTATCGGCCCGATCACATCATTCAGTATCGATTCCTTGAATTTAATACAGATGCCGTTGCCGTCGGAGACCGCTATATCCACCGGTTTATCGGAATCCACGGATATGAACATCTCTCCCGGTTTAACACTTACGGGGAACGTCTTCACGTTCCTGTAGGCACCGTCGGCCGTTGGGTCGAACTCACCTATCGTTATCTGTTCTTCAAAAAGTATCTTCTTTTTGCTAAGCAGGGAGAACGGCATCGTTATGAGATAAACGATGCGTACATTATACGCTTTTCTGATGTGCGCACGTTCATTCTTTCAATTCTTCTATGTCCGTGGAGAACTTCCACATCCTCGGATATGTTCCCGCTTCCATCAGGACGCGTGTGACCTCCACCGCCTTTCCTTGCGACGTGGCCATAAGTTTTGAAGAGGACATCATCATCGACCCCAATGCCACCAGTTCACCGCGTGCGGTGAGCAGTGCCACCAACGCATTCTTCCTGATGTCGTCGTCGAGCATGTGCACCCCCTGTACGTTGAGATCGGCCCCGTTGCATATCGCGTCCACCGCACTGGCTTTGACCACTATCTTCGGTAACGGTTCGACCAGGACCTCCATGGGCATGACGATGCTCCTTATCCATTCCTCGCGGCCGTGCTGCTGCCAGAATATGTACGAATCCTTCAGATCGAACAGAGAGGCCGCTTTACTCTCATCCATCGATCCCGATCTGGATCTTCTCAATTCTATCATATTGGCGCCGCATCCCAGCGCCTCGCCGATATCCGTGCATAATGTCCTTATGTACGTTCCGGCGTCGCACGACACCCTGAACAATACGTCTCTTCCGGATATCTGTATTATCTGTAACTCGGTGATCGTCCTTATCCTGAGCTGTCTTTTCACCGCCGACCTTACCGGCGGGAACTGATATATCTTGCCGACGAAGTTATTCATCACCTGTCTTATCTTCGATCCGTCACGGTCACGGTGCAACCGCATCAGGCATATGTACTCCTTGTCCGATGAAAGTACGAGATCGGTAAGCCTTACGGCTTTCCCTAAACATAACGGAAGGACACCGCTGACGTTCGGATCCAGCGTACCGCCGTGCCCCATCTTCTTCATGCCTAACATATCCTTAACCCACGCGGTCACTTGGTGCGACGTCGGTCCCGTAGGTTTATCGAGTGCAATGACACCGGCGCTCAGTAATTCACCGATGGTACGGTCCGATGGTCTTTTGCCCCAGCGGTCGGACATTGCGTTCTCATCTTTCACTATCACGAAGATGCCTCCAGAGCGTCGATGATCACTCGGACCACCTGATCCGCATCTATCTCGTCCGTATTCACCATGAGGTCGTAAACGCTCGTATCGTTAAGATCGATACCGTAATACATCATGTATCTCCTCTTCTCGGACGCTTCCCTCTCTATCGTGTCCACGAGTGCTTTCTCAATGTTCTCGTTATCACGCATCCCTATCCTTGCGACACGAACATCCGGGCTTGCATCCAGATATATGCGGAACGCCGGTATGCCGTTGTTCGTTAACATATAAGCGGCGAGTCTCGACTCGAGTATTATATGATCGTTCTCGACAGCCATCTGCAGTATTCGCGAATCGATCATCTCATCTATTGACGGATCCTTCTCGGCAACATCGCCCAGTTCCGACAGCGTCATCCCGTATTCCGAGGCGATGTCCCTGAATATCTTACCGAAAACGACCGCTTTCAACGAAAGGATCTCGGAGAGCTTGTTGCACACCGTCGTTTTACCGGAACCGGGCGGGCCGCTTATTGTGAGTCTCATGCGATATCTGTTCCCTTCACGGAATCAAGCTTCTCGAGGCGTCTCTTGTACTGGTACCAGCGTATCAGTCTGCCGATCAGCTGCTGGAGCGGTATTGTGATCAACATATACACGGGCATCCACATCGCGATCGGCCCGAGCAACGAAGCCGTCAGATCGACATTCCATGCCCACGGAACGTGTATTATCGTTGATACCGTTTCGAGATCCATGAAGAACCAGACCCACATGAATATC
>Ga0123353_10001741_pt1 | contig 26709 bp, 24 predicted proteins | sample TergutLab28metaG_3_FD_92763 | JGI IMG/M metagenome (GOLD analysis project Ga0123353, IMG submission 92763) | Labiotermes labralis P3 segment gut microbial communities from Petit-Saut dam, French Guiana - Lab288 P3 | ecosystem: Host-associated > Arthropoda: Insects > Digestive system > Gut ...
ACAAAGCGACCGGAACACCCGCAAGAGGACCGGAACCGGTGGCTTTTGCGCCTTCGCAGACCGTGATGAACGCGCCCGAATCATCTTTTTTTATTTTTTCAAAGCTCTCGGCAACCGCTTTGCCGCCGGTTTTTTTGAATTCTGAAATGGTTTTTGTCATATTTTCCCTCTTTTCATTGAATTTTGATTTTTCGGGACCGTGTTACAAAATCCGGGGAATCTTGAAGGATGTTTCATAAACATCCGGCGCATTTTTAAGAGCGTCTTCGACACTCATGGAGGGGACAACGGCGTCTTTTCTGAGAACCGTGGTCAAACGGGACGGATTGACGGTCTTTTGAACGCCCGCTGTCGGTGCATCCGCAATAACGGCATAATATTCCAATTTCTTGTTGATTTTGCCTTGAAATTCCGAAATGTCCTTCTCTTCGACTGCAATTCGGGCGACCCAAGCAAGCTCTTTCGTTTCATCTTTTTGAATCATTCAACTACCCCTTATGCGATTTGATCAAATTCACAATGGGTTATAATATGTTTTTAATGATATTTTAAGTGTGTTTTAAGTGTGTCGGTTATTCAATAAAAGATTATGTATACATATTTTTTTGCTCATGATTATTCATAGAACATGATGAGCAAGACAAAAGAAGCCGGTTCTGTCAAATTTAGGATTGAGCCATGATTTTGATAATATTTTGAAGGAAAAGCAAAACGCCCCTTTCCGAGAACCGAAAAAACAAATCCGAGAAAACCGGCGTTTGTGCCTGTTTTAATTGAAAAAGAAAATGAGCGCCGTTCTTTAAAAATATCAATAACTTTGTTTTCAATGTTTTTATGTTTTAACGTTTTTATGTTTAATGTTTTTATGTTTAATGTTTTTAATGTTTTTACAACTGATTCAAAAGGTTTTATATCACATTGAAATAAAACAGCTATAAATTATGTCATCGGACGATGTATTTGCGGGAAGCCGATTTCTCGGCAAGGATTTCATGAAAAAATCCAAAATTCCGGATTCTTCTTTTGTAGTTGCTTCTGTCGAAGCCGGAAATACAACGACGAAATGCATTATCAGCGCAACCGATATGAAAACCGGAAAAACCGAAATCGTTGGCCGATGCGTTCGTTTAACGCGAGAAGTCCGGGCCCCTGCCGGAGACGAAAAAATCTTCGGGGAAACAATTGGCGGAACGCCGCTGACAACGGAATCGCTTGCGGAATTTGTCAGGGACACAATTCGGCAAGCTCTTTTTGAGAATAACTTAACCGTTAACGATATTCATTTTGTTGTCCGTTCCACAGGCGTGACGGTCGAAACGGGAGAAGGATTGGAAATGATCATCCTGTCTCTGGCAAACGGATGTCTGCTGGCCGGATTTGCGCCGCGGAAAATGACGGGATATTTGAGTTTGGAAAAAATGCCCGAAAAGTTAAGGGCTTACTCACATTTAGACCGCGTTTATTTTGACGGCGCGGTTGCCGGTGTCCTCCCGCCGGCCGGTTTTTTGGGAAGCGTCGTTTCAAACGAAATGGAAGGAGAATTGGCGCTGGCCGGCTTAAAAGAAGCCGGAAAACATAAGGATTCGGATTTCAGAAATCCCTGCATCGCAATTGATATGGGAACAACATTGTCGGGAAGAATTGCGGATGACTCGAAACCGTATGCGAAAACAATCGGCAACTTCTGCGGTTACGCCGGCGCAATCGTTGACGCGCTGGTCCAAAAGACGGATTGGAGCGCCAAAAGCGCTTTTGAATATTTTAATATGCATCAGGAAATCCGGCCGGTTTATCCCTCCAAAAACATCATTGACGGCGTCTTAAAAGAAGCGATGGAAATTATCAGGATTACGGAAATCCCGCCCGGCCGGAAACAATTCGGCCCGTTTGCCGTGAACAGCGAAGAAGCAAAAAAAGCCGGCCTGACTCTCTTCGGATGCGACATCGGTGAAAACGGCTCCGGCCTTTCGGGATTAGCCGAAATCGGAGCCCGGCTTTACGGAAAAAGCGATACGGCTCCCGAAAGAATCGGAAATATCATGGCGGCGGCCGACGAAATTATGTCGGAAGTAACGGTTTCTCTCATCAGCCGGATCCGGGAAGCCGGACTGCTTTAGGAAGACGCCAAAATCGGAATAACCGGCCGCGCCGGAATCACCGGAAACAAACCGGCTTTGACGTTAGAGAAATTGAACAAAATGAAAATAATGCCGGCGCCCGAAGAAAATGTTCTTTTCGCCGAAGACGGGCTGGCGCGCGGCGCCGCCGTGATGGCGCGGTGCATGAATTCTCTCGGCTGTCCGAACAATCCCATCAGCGGCAACCGCGGCGGGAAATGTATCATGCGGGAGAGGCAAACGCTTCAAAACGGCGGGAACTGAAAAACACAGCCGGCACGAAATAAGAAAGCACCGAGAACGATCGCGGCAAAATGAAAAAATGCCGAGAACATACCGCGGCAAAATGAGAAAATAAAAGGAATCAGCCGGCTCCGCCGGGAGCATCGCGGCTTTCGACGTTTTGAAGGGATTCCACAGCCTCTTCTTGAATGCGGATTTTTTCTTCGATATCGGCTTCCAAGTCTCTTCTTTTGGCTTCTTTCTTGAAAAATTCGCCGGTCAGTTCCAAAAAGTCAATTTTGTAATAAAGTTCCGTTGAACTCAAAAAGGCCCAAACGCCTTCCTCATCTTCCATCATTTCAAGAATTTCACCAACGGTCCCCGTGTTGATGTACTTGACAAAATCCCCGACTTTGATATTTCTGCCGTGGATATCGACAGTCTGAAGCTTTGACATGAAAATGGGAATGTCGTTGGAGTTTAATAAAGTTGTGTCTCTGAAACTCTCGCCGGCAATAAAATAAAACTTCCAAAAGTTCTTTGTTTTCCTCATTGACCATTAATTTTTTTTATAATCATTTGGTTTTTATATCTCTTCTTTCATTCATTTTTGCAGCTATATTCATTTTCATCATTTCATTCATTTTTCATTTCAATGGATGATAAATCAAGGAGCATTTTGTTTATGCCTTACTGGAATCACGAAATCGAGACGATGGATCCGAAAGATCTGCGTCAAATGCAAAGCGAAAAGCTGGTCAAGCTTGTTGAGTATGTTTATTCCAACTCTCCTTTTTACAAAAAGCGCTTTGACGAATTCGGCGTCAAACCACAAGACATTCAGTCAATTGATGATATCGGAAAACTGCCTTTCACATTCAAGCGGGACTTAAGGGACACTTATCCGACCGGAATGTTCTGTGTGCCCAATACGAAAATTATCCGCTTTCACGCTTCTTCCGGAACAACCGGAAAACCGACGGTCGTCGGCTACACACAAAATGATTTAGACAACTGGTCCGAATCTCTCGCCCGCGGCATGACTTCTATCGGCCTTTGCCAAGATGACAGGATTCAAATCAGCTACGGCTACGGTTTATTCACGGGCGGTTTGGGCATTCATTACGGTTCCGAAAAAATCGGCGCGGCAACGCTTCCGGTAAGCTCCGGCAATACCGAGCGCCAGATTTCGCTGATGAAAGACTTGGATGTCACAGCCGTCTGCTGTACGCCTTCTTATTTCTCTTACCTGATCGAAGAAGCCGAGCGGACGGGCTGCAGCATTAAAAATCAAACGAAACTCCGCATCGGCATTTTCGGCGCCGAGCCGTGGTCTGAGTCTCTCCGAAAACGCATTGAAGAACGTTCCGGCATCAAAGCCTACGATGTCTTCGGAACATCCGAACTCAGCGGCCCGCTGTTCACGGAATGCGCCGAACAGAAAGGGATGCACATCTGGGCGGATATGTTCCTCTTTGAAATTTTGGACCCCGAGACGAACGAGCCCGTCAAAGACGGCGAAACCGGCGAGATGGTCGTGACAACCCTTTCCAAAGAAGCGCTGCCGCTCATCCGTTACCGCGTCGGTGATTTGGCTTCCGTTGAAACCGAAATCTGCAACTGCGGCCGTACCCACCCGCGCCTGATGCGGCTGAAAGGGCGCGCCGACGACATGGTCATTGTGCGCGGCATCAATGTTTTCCCGGGTCAGGTGGAATATGTTTTGGTTAAGTTCCCCCAAGTGTCGCCGCATTTCATGATTGTGATCGACCGCGAGGGCGAACTGGACCGTATGATTGTTCAGGTGGAACTGGTGGACATGGCCTCTGACAAGCTGGATGACTTTTATAAACTCAAATCCAAGATCGAACATGAATTCAAATCCGTTCTCGGCCTCTATGCCGAAGTCGAATTTGTCGGCCACGGAACGATTCCGCGTTCGGAAGGAAAAGCAAAGAGAGTGACGGACAAACGTCAATATTAAAACGGTTAAAGACGGTGAATCAGACTTTTAAGACTGAATAATTTATAAAACAGCAGGACATTTATTGAAACAAGAATTTATATTTCAAATCCGCAGGAAGTGATTCTATGACAAAAACAATTAAACAAATCTCTCTTTTCGCAGAAAACAAAGCCGGCCGTCTTCTGAAAATTGCCGATGTTTTGGGAAAAGAAGGTATCAATATCCGCGCCTTTACCATTGCCGAGTCGGGTGATTTCGGTATTATTCGTCTCATTGTTGACAAACCGGATCAGGCGCATGATGTTTTTAAGAAGGAAGGGTTCACAGTCTCTGAAACTGATATTATCGGCATCGAAATCGATGACATTCCCGGCGCGCTCCGCGGCATCGCCGCTCTTTTCGCCAACGGAAACATCAATATCGATTATTCCTACGCTTTCATCGGCCGCAACCAAAAGGCGATTTTGATTGTCCGCGTCAGTGATTTGGAAGGAGCTCTCGCATACCTGAAAGACAAAGACATTCATTTGTTGGAAATCAGCGACCTGCTTTAATCAAAGCGAGCACCAGCTTCTTTCTTTTTTGTTTTTTGTTTTTATAACCGCTGCGGTTGTTTTTATGACCCCGAAATCAGATTCTTGGATAAGCAAACGCGGCGGTACCCATACAACGATTATCGGTGATCGCAAAGGCCGAAAAATTGCGTCGGTCATCTCTTCCCATGAAGCCGTTAAAAAAATCATTCCCGGGATTATTCAAAGCAAAGGTCCTTCCGGCGGTTCTTTTCGGGCAAAGGTTCTGCGCCCCGACGCCCGCGGCAACCTCCGGCTCTTGTTTACGCAGGGAACAAGTTATCAGGAAATTATTTTGGTGACGACGGCGGGGGACATTGCGGAAGGAGAAGCGATTTCGGATGAGCTGAACGCTTTGATTGAAAAAGAATTAAAAGAGTGAGGAATCAAATTTTGATTTATTTGGGCGTTGACCACGGAACAAGCGCTGTCCGGTTCGCGGTTATGGAAGATGAGACAGCCCGTTTCTTTGAAATTCAAAGAGAAGCGGCCGGCCGAATGACGCTTGAAGAACTTCGGGCATACATTGAAAATCATTTGTGTATGCCGTTTTCAGAGATTGATTTGGCCTGTTTGACTTATTCGATGGGCGACGGTATTTCTCAAATCGAAGACTTGCGTTTTGTCAAAAACCGCGGCGTTCTTGACACATCCGGCATCGGCGAAGTAAAAAACGCCGGCACAAAGGTTTTTGACATTTTCGCTCAAGACGTCTGCCCCGCCATTCTTTTGCCGGGCCTTCACCAAAACAATCCCGTCACCGACCCGCGGATGCAACATTTTTCCCATCAGGCGAGCCCGGAAAAAATCGCTGCCGCTTATCACGCTTCATCGCTGGGCTACCGCCGTTTCATTCTCTCGGACATCGGCTCAAACACGGTGACGCTGGCCGTTTCCGACGGGAAAATCCTCGGCGCCGTCGATGCCGCAATTTTCGCCCCGGGCCGCCGCCAAGGGCCGCTGGATGTCAGAGCCATTCGCGGCATTGACGCCGGCCGCCAAACGGCCAACGAAGCTTTTTCAAATGCCGGAGTCGGCAATGATATTCAAAAACTCGCTTTCTTCGCGGCCATGGAAATCTCGGCGCTTGATGTTTTGATGAAAGATTACGATGTTGAGGATTACGCCATTTTAATCGCGGGCAGCGGCGGTGAAAACAAAGACGTTCGGCGCGAAGTCAGCCGGCTGCTTCGAAAACCGGCCGAATCCGTCGGAAAATGGGCGGCGTCTCTCGGCTGCGCTGAAATTGCGCAAGCCGTCATTTTTAAAACAGATTCGGTTTTCGGAATTCCGGTCAATTTCAACCGAAAATCATGACCAAAGCAAACAAAGGCTACGTTTTTTTAACGTTTGGACTCCCAGTCGGAAAGAAAAAGAAAAGTTGCGGCCAAAGCGAAGCGAAAGCCGCATTTTTAAGCGCTCGGCTCCAAGCCGGAAAGAAAAAGAAAAAGAAAAGTTGCGACCAAAGCGAAGCGAAGGCCGCATTTTTAAGAACTCGGACACCGAGTCGGAAAGAAAAAGGGTTGCGGCCAAAGCAAAGGCCGCAGTTTTTTTAAAAATCATTTTTTACGGAATTTGGCTTTAAAGTCGTCAACGATATCTCCCGCAACGATCTTGTAGTTCTCTTTTGTCGCGCCTTTCACGCCGAAGAGGTAAGCGACAGCGCCGACAATCACAATCACGATAATGCCGGCGACGGCCAGAATGCCGTAAACGATCGTCGACAAGCCGGAGAACGAGCCGAAGAGTTTTGACTCACCGACGGAGACGGAAGACATATGCGAAGGCAGGTTGATCACTCTGTTGCTGTCTTCTTCCATCAATGTAAGCGTGTAAGAACCTTCAGCGGGCGGTTTAACAGATAAGGTAACGCTCTTGGTTTTATTCACGTTCACGGAAACCGTCTTTGAATCTTCGGCAATGACCGCTCCGCTGCTGTCCCTCAAAACAAGTTTCACGGTATGAGAGCCGTCTTCAACGCCGACGTTTGTTGCGTCAAATGTCAGTTTGATGTTGGATTTCGCGGTCGGAGAGTCCGGTTTCATTTGGAAGCCGCTGTAATTGAACGCGTCTTTCTGAGTCACGGAAATATCTCTGGTCGCGTTGATGTAACCGGATTTAGAGGCTTGGATCGTAAAACTACCGGGGGAATTGAATGTGTAAGACAATTCGCCGGCGGAGTTCGTCCGGCCGATTTCCTCGCTGCTGAGCCTGATGGTGACATCGGAGACGGCTGAGCCGTTCAATGAATCCGTCACTTTGATCGTTCCGGTCGTGCCGAAGGTCAGATTGGTATCGGGCATAACCGTAATAACCATATTCAGAAGCTTTTCGTCAACGATTAACGTTTCGTTTCCGCTGACATAACCTGTTTTGTCAGCTGTCACTCTGTAAGTGCCGTGCATACTTGTGGAATAGCCGATCTGACCGGATGAATTCGTTGTGCCGATGCTGGAGTTGTTGACACTGACGGTAACGCCTTCAAGGGTTGTGCCGCGGTCATTGACCGTAATGGTAATATAATCTCCCGCAACCGGTCTGTTCGGAGAGAATTCAATTTTCAGAGGGCTGTCGGAGCCAATCACTTTTTCAACGCACGGAGCAAATCTCAATGTGTCGTTGTCGCCGACTTTGAAGTATATGGAATCGTTGCCGACCTTCATTAAATCGACATCGTTGCCGGCTGACAGAGTAATTGATTCGTTGCTTTTCATATTGAAGCCTGTGGGGGTGTAATCTTCAACCACCATTTTACCATATTTGGCACCCCGTTCCAGTTTTGTCAGCTGGTCAGACGCTTGGAAAATACCGGAAATGGAAATCAAACTGCTTTCGGTACCCATGAAAACGCTGTCAACGTGAACTTTAACAAGCTCAACCTTCGTGTTGCTTATGTTTCTCTCATAAACATAATCGTCTCCGCTTCGGACAATACCTTCATCGACCTTTCTGCCGTCTTTTTCCAGCACAAAGTACGCGCTGTTTCCGTTAATATTGATTTGGTCGATTCTTATGGCATAACCCTCTTCAAGGGTGATGTACTGACCGACGCGCATCATGCGCTTTTCGTCTTCATCGATTAAAACTTTGGACAAATTGCCGCTTTTGATCAGGCTGCCGTTAATGCCCGCAAAATACTTCTCGCCCATAAAACCGATAACATCATATTCATTCCAGCCACCGTATTTATAACTGACAGTGGTTACGTTTGACGTATACACCACATCGCCGCTGGCGATCCTGCGGGAAGAGTTGCTAAGAGTTGTGTGGTTAAGAATGGTAATCCTTTCCGAATCACTGATATCATCGTTGATGTCGTAATAGAATCCTTCAAAGTTCATAGGCGTCCATTCGTAGACGATATAATCATCGTTCGCGAAATCGGACACGGTTCCGCGGATTTCATAAGTTCCCGGGTCGGTGTATTCGATTATCGGCGCGAATCTGAGTGTGGCGCTGTCCGCAACGATGAATTTCATTTTTCCCATCAAAGTGATTTCAGAGTCTTGGCTTAAGCTGACACTTTCAAAGTTTTCCATGGTAATGATGCCGCCGGCAACACTTTTGATTTCCATCTTGCCGATTTTTGTTCCGCTTTCAAGTTTGGTCAAGTTGTCGGAAACCTGAAAAATCCCGTCAATCGAAACGAGACTGCTCTCTGTGCCCATGAAAACATTGCTGACATGAACACGAATCAACGTGAAATTGGTACGGCCGGCTGAGATATTATAACTGAAATCACCGCCGGTGCCTGCATTGACAATTCCGCTGCCGACCTGTTTGCCGTCTTTCATAACAACCAAAAAGGCGGAAGAACCCTGCGTGTTGATTTGATTGATTTCGACCGAATAGCCTTCTTCGAGAGCGATGACTTGACCGACGCGGTAGTTTTTGCTTACATTATCGTCAATCAAAACTTTGGACAAATTACCGTTGCTCATCAGACTGCTGCTGCCGGAGCCGGCATAGTATTTGTCTCCCATGAATCCGACAATGGAATAATTGCCCCATCTGTCATACGCGTAGCTGACGTTCGAAGCCGTTGTCGTGTAGGAGATATTGCCGCTTCCGATAGAGCGACCAATATTTTTAATAGTCATTGATTCGCTGCCGTATCCGGTATCCAAATCATAATAGAAGCCGGCAAAGCTGCGCGCGTCCCACGTGTATGTGGTTGGCATACCATCCTGCCAGATACGGTTGCCGGTGGATTTTTCAGTGACGGACAGGTTCCAACTCAGGTTTTGTTGGAGACTTGGAGTAGTATCATCCGTAATTTTCAGCTTCAAATAGTATTGACCGGTTTTGGAAGGTTTCCATGAAAATTCACTCATAGTAGAATTAAGGGTTGTTTCAGTTTTGACAGTCTCATTGGTGCCGGAATTGTCATAAAGCAGTGTCCATTCAAATTTCGAGGCGCTTGTTGTTGTCAAATTTAATTTAAAAGTTGTTGCATTTTCAATACTGAAATTGCCTTGATCCTCGCCTTTAGAGAAATTATAGTAATCTCCGGGGACGAATGAACCTGGAATTATAAGTTCAGCAAAATCAGTAGTTGCCGTGTTTGTTTTCCACAAACTTCGTGTTGTATTCGGAGTAGGAGAGAGCTCGCTCACTCCGCGAACATATAAAGTATATTGGGTGTTCGGGTCCAATCCATTAATATCGATAGGACTGACTGTTGTATTGTTGTCGTCAATTACAGTATAAGGAGGGAGGGTTTCAACGACAATATATTCATAAAAAGGCCATCCGGATGTAGTAAAAGTCCAAGTAATAGAATCTGATGAAATGGCGGAGGCGGGAGGCGAATTTATGGTTGGTGCAGATGCAAGTGAAAAAGTCGTATTTGAGCTGCTAGTTACATTTGATGAATCATCGAAATTGAACCGGAATGCAAAGTTGCTTATTGCATTACCGTTAACCGGATAAGCTGAGTAAGGAGCAGTGATGGGTTCCCAACCAGAACCATTATAGAGTTGCAAAGCAACATTTGCATCTAAAGTTCCATCTAATTCCAAAGTAATACTGAAATTATTTAGGTCAGTAATATCCGTTTCTGTTGAAAAGGAGGTAATGTTGGGAGCAAGCATATATAAATCAAAGCCGTCTGACCCTGCCCCATCATCAACTGTTGCGACATAAACTGTGCCTGTGGTTAAAGAATAACCTGAAATCGTGGGAATGCTATAGTCAATATCAACATCAGTTCCAATTACTGTATAAGGGGTACCACCGTCAAAAATAACATCGAACGTAATACCGAGAGAACCGGTGGCATCTCCCTTCCAAGTAATATCCACATCATAATTTATTCCATTATCAGTCACAATTATCTGAACATCTCTCACTTCTGCGCTTGCCGTTCCGATTAAAGCGAACAGAACAAGCAAAACCGCGATGTATTTCAATATTTTTTTCATAGTTTGTTTCCTTATCTTGAATTATAGGTAAAAATGTGTGAAATTTTCCTAAATTTTTACTTGAAGTAAAAACAGATAATTTATTTAAAGACCCGTTATTTATTATATATATTTTTTGAATGAATCGTATCCCTTTTTAAGAAGCGGCCGCCTGATTTGTTCAGAGCGGGATTGTCGAAATATGACGGTTTCAGATTCGGCAATTGCCTTTCCGATGATTGTGAACCGGCACGGATACCGGCCGGATTTCCCGTCTGAGGGGAGTTTGTTGAAATCCGGGGCGCAGCTTTCATTATATGTTCTGAAAATCTCTTCGACTTCTCCGATTTTATCGGGAGAGACGGTAAACAAAAGCTCATAATCCCCGCCCGTATACAGCGCGTTTTGAAGAAGGAGAGCTTGGGCGTCCCGGGCGTCCTCTAAATGCCCGTTATCGTTGTTTTGCGTTTTTATGTCCTGTAAAACTCTTTTTTCCAAAATCTCCAAAGCTTCAGGGTCAGCCGCGCTCAGAAGGGCTTGTTCGCTGATTTCAAAGCCGGCGCCGGAAAGCGATGACAGTTCATGAACGGAAAATGCCAAGCCGTCGCTCGTGTCGATCATAGATGTGACGGCGCCGCTTTTTGAAAGCATCAAACCCTCCGCGATTCGCGGGAACGGTTCCGTCAGGTTTTTGATAAAAGAATCCGACACGGAAACAGCCGTTTCGATGTCATTGAGTAAAAGTGAGAGAGCCACGCCCGCAGAGCCGGGCGCGCCCGTAACGCAAAGCAAATCTCCGGAAACGGCGTGTTTCCTGAAGGTCAAATTTTTATTTTCGGAAATGCCGACCACCGTTCCCGTAATTGTCAGCTCTTCACAAAATTCGGTGTCGCCGCCGACAACTTCGCCGCCGAAAAATGAAACGGCGTCTTGGATGCCCTGCGCCAGAGTTTTCGCGTCCGTCAGCGTAAATCCGGCGGGAAGACCGGCCGAAAACAAAAAGGCAACGGGTTTAGACCCCATCGCCGCCAAATCGCTGAGATTCACGGCGGCGGCCATCCATCCCTTTTGCCAAGGGGTCATCGATTTCGGGAAATCGGAAGATTCGCGAACCGTATCCGTACTGAAAGTCAAGGATTCGGCGGATAAATCGCGGCAGAAAGAATCCAGACGGACGGCGGCACAATCATCAAATTCGGAACCGGAAAGCAACGGCTTCTCAAACATTTGAAAAACGCGGGAAAAAACGCGGATAAAATCTTTCTCGACCGGTTCCTCTTTCGACAAAGGCTCATCCGAAAGCGAAGAGGATTTTCTCATTATTGCAACACCCGGCCGTTTATACTCAACAAAAAAATTGCGGCCAAAGCAAAGCGGGGGCCGCAATTTTTATTTTCTCAATTATCAGAGTTCGGGTCTTTTGTCCAGCGGCACATAAGGCTGCGGCTCGCCAATGGCATTGTATGCGGGGCGGATGATTTTACCGGAATTGATCAATTCTTCCAGCCGGTGCGCGCTCCAGCCGGCCATTCGGCTGATTGCAAAAATAGGTGTGTAGAGCTGCAGCGGCAGGTCAAGCATACTGTACACGAAACCGCTGTAAAAGTCGATGTTTGCGGAAACGCCTTTGTAAATTTTCTTTTCCTGACCGATGATAATGGGCGCTAAACGCTCCACCATTGAATAAAGCAGGAATTCATCGGTTCTGCCTTTTTCAACGGAAAGCTTCTCAACGAACTGTTTGAAAATGTCGGCTCGCGGGTCGTTTAAAGAATAAACGGCGTGACCGATTCCGTAAATTAAACCGGCTTTGTCAAAGGCGTCTTTGTTCAAAAGCGCCCGAAGGTAGCTGCCGACTTCTTCTTCGCTGGTCCAGTCATTCACATTGGATTTCATGTCTTCAAACATTTTGACGACTTTAATGTTGGCGCCGCCGTGTTTGGGACCTTTCAAACTGCCGAGAGCAGCGGCGGTTGCCGAGAACGTATCCGTTCCGGAAGAGCTGACCACGCGGCAGGTAAATGTCGAATTGTTGCCGCCGCCGTGTTCGGCGTGGAGCACCAGCGCCAAGTCCAAAAGGCGGGCTTCAAGCTCCGTATACTTGCTGTCGGGGCGAAGAACATACAAAATGTTTTCGGCGGTCGACAATTCCGGCTGCGGGGCGTGAATAAATAAGCTGTTGTTTTCGTGTACGTGGCTGTAAGCCTGATAACCGTAAACGGCAAACAACGGTACGAGCGCGATGAGTTCCAAACATTGGCGCAGCACATTCGGGATATCCGTACTGTCCGGTTCAGGGTCATAAGCGTAAAGTGTCAAAACACTGCGCGAAAGGGTATTCATCATGTCCGCGCTGGGCGCTTTCATGATGATGTCGCGGACAAAATTTGTCGGCAGCGATCTGTAATATCCGAGGAGTTTTTGGAATTCGGCCAGCTGGGATTTGGACGGCAGCGTTCCGAACAATAACAAGTAGACAACTTCTTCAAATCCGAACCGCTGCTCTGAGACAAAGCCGTCGATAAGGTCATTGATATCAATGCCGCGGTAAAGGAGCCGGCCTTTGGTGTGCTCCGGTTTTTCTTTGGTCGGGCGGCCGGACTGGACATCGCTGATTTCGGTCAGGCCGGTCAAAACGCCGACGCCGTCAGAATCACGAAGTCCCCGATTAACGTTATATTTGACGAAGAGTTCCGGATCAATTGAACTGTGGGCCACGCAAAGCTCGGCGAGCCTTTCAATCTCAATCTTTTTCCCAAGTTCGGCTTCTTCGGGAGATTTTTCCTTTTTGCCTTCCGCCGTTTTCCCACTCTTTTTGACATCTTCAACCGGTTTTTTGCCGGTCCCGAACTCTTCAAGTTCGATTGTGTTTTCCGTGTTTTTTCCTTCCCCCATAACGTACCCCCCATCTTTTCAATTTTTGATATTTTTTCAGTTTTTAAAAAGAAGACTTCAAAAAAGATTCTAAAATCCGAAGTTTATCATTTTGACATTTCACTGAAATTTTTAAAAGTGAATTATGCCTTCATTTTTGCAATAAAAGGACGAGTTCAAAACGTGATAGGAATTCATCAGATAAAACTCCTTTGTTAGCTTCGCATTTTTGTTACATTTGTTTACATATTTTTTACTTTTCAGCCGATTTAGCGCGAAAAGTTTAAAAGATTCGTTGTTTTCGCGCAAATTAACTTTTCACGCAATTAGACTTTTCGCGCAAATTTAGACTTTTCACGCATGAAGCGCTTTTCACGCAAATTAGACTTTTCGCGCATGAAGCGCTTTTCGTACAAAGCCTCCAATCGCAAAACGCTTATATAGAAGTTCAATCATGTTTATCTTGCAGTTTTTCGAATTGTCCGAATAAATGATGCCTTTTGATTGCATTTTTCGGCGAAGGATGAACGGAATTTCAAGAGTGGTTTTGACCCGGGAGAAATCATCCGTTTTGGAATGTTAAGCAATTTTCGGAAAAACGATGTGTGACAAATAAGGTTCTTCAAAATGAAGAGGAATCACATTTTCAAAAAATGAAAATAACATTTGTCAAAAATGAACAATTCATTTGTTTCCCATAACTTGAAAAAGCGGGATTGAAGCTTATTTTCAATGATTATGATGTTGCAGGTGATGACTTTATCCATTTTCGGCAAATTCGGCCGATAATGATACGATACATTACTCTAATCATTACTCTAATCATTACTCTAATCATTACTCTAATACAAATAAGGAGACATCATATGTCAGGACAACCCATTTTTATTTTAAAAGACGGAAGCAAGCGCACCCGCGGAAGAGATGCGCAGAGCAACAACATTATGGCAGCAAAAGCTGTCGCGGAAGCAGTCAGAATAACACTCGGCCCCAAAGGTATGGACAAAATGCTTGTCGACTCCATGGGCGATGTGACGATCACAAACGACGGCGCCACCATTTTGAAAGAAATGGACATTGAGCACCCGGCCGCGAAAATGATTGTTGAAGTTTCCAAAACTCAGGATGAAGAAGTCGGCGACGGTACCACCAGCGCAGCCGTTGTTGCCGGCGAACTTTTGAAGAAGGCCGAAGACCTCATTGACATGGACATCCACCCGACCGTTATCGCGTCCGGTTACAGGCTGGCCGCCGCAAAAGCCGTTGAACTCGTTCAGGGGCTCGCCAAAGACGTCGATGAAAACGACAGAGACCTTTTAATCAGCATTGCCAGCACCGCGATCACCGGTAAAGGCGCCGAATCCGCAAAAGCGCTTCTCGCACAGATTTCCGTTGACGCCGTCACAAGCGTTGTGGACATCGTTGACGGCAAAAAGCGGGTTGACAGAGAGCAGATCGATGTCGTTAAAAAGGTCGGCGGCCGCATCGAAGATTCTGAGCTCATTAAAGGAATGATCATTGACAAAGAGCGTGTCCACAGCAATATGCCCGAAGTCGTCAAGGATGCCAAAATTCTTCTTTTAAACGAAGCAATCGAGCTCAAAGACACCGAAATCAACGCCGAAATTTCCATCACCTCACCCGACCAGCTCCAGCTTTTCCTCGACCAGGAAGAAGCAATGATTAAAGCCACCGTTGACAAAGTCGTTCAAAGCGGCGCAACGGTTGTTTTCGTTCAAAAAGGCGTGGACGACATGGCTCAGCACTTTTTGGCCAAGGCAGGACTCATGGTTGTCCGCCGTGTGAAGAAGAGTGACGTTGAAAAGCTTGCCAGAGCGACAGGCGCGTCCATGATTACCAACTTTGACGAAATTACCGAATCCGACCTCGGCTACGCCGCGCTCGTTGAAGAAAGGAAAGTTTCCGGCGACGCGATGATTTTTGTCACCGGCTGCGAGAACCCGAAATCCGTTTCCATTTTCCTCCGCGGCGGCACAGACCACGTGGTTGACAGCATTGAAACCGCTCTTGAAGACTCTCTCCGGGTCGTCGGCGTTGTTATCGAAGACAACAAACTCGTTGCCGGCGGCGGCTCACCTGAAGTCGAGCTGTCTCTCAGACTCAACGAATACGCCGCAACGCTTGAGGGCAGAGAACAATTGGCTGTCCGCGCTTACGCCGAAGCTCTTGAAATCATCCCCAAGACCCTTGCCGAAAATGCCGGTCTTGACCCGATCGATATGCTTATGGACCTTCGTTCCAGCCATGAGAAAAACATGAAGACCGCCGGTCTTGATGTGTTCAAAGGTGAAGTCGTCGATATGTGGGAAGAGCGTGTCGTTGAACCCCTCCGCGTGAAAACGCAAGTCATCAACGCGGCCACCGAATCCGCCGTCATGATCCTCAGAATCGATGACGTGATTGCCACCACCAAAAACCAGGCCCCGGCTCCCGGCGAGGGCGCGGGCGGCATGAGCGGTATGGGCATGGATATGCCTTAATCGGAAACAAATTAAAAATGCGCAACAGAGAATTTTCTTCTCTGTTTCTTTTTTTTATTTAAGCGGTGTCTGAAACAAAGTTTTATTATTACAATTTCAGCGTCCGTTCGTCTTCGTTTTCATCGTTTTTCACAGTTTTCATGTCCGCGTTGTTTTTCCTTTTTATGCCTTCATGTTCAAAATCAGGGATAGCTGACGCCATAATCCGCAATCGGGACGACGTCTACCCACTTGACGCGGAAAAGGTCGGCAACGGACTTGTGGACGACCACAAAGCCGTCTGTTGTTCCTCCTATTTTGAAAAGCCGCCTTTTTTTCAAAGGGGTTTTCCGAAGCAGGCTTTCATTGAAGGAATAGGTATACACCCCGTACATAGGCTGCAGGTTATCAATGGAATAGGTATGCACCACGCGCAAAGGCGGCTTTGGGCCAACCGGATCAGGATCATACCTTGAATTTTTTCTGTCCCAACAATCAAAGCGCGTTGTAAACGTCAAAAACCAGTAGTTTTCGTGCCAATCATCTTTGTGGTCGATGTAAATGGCAGGTTGAATTGCCAAATCGGGGATATCCAGCTCTGCCAATTCGTCGGCTATTCTTTCGATAACCACCAGATTGCTGCCGTTAAAAAGCACCTCCGGCGGTGAACTTATCGGCTTTATTTTCTTTCCTTTTTGAAAATCTAAAACGCCGTTGTAAAAAATCAGCGGTTTCAAACCGGCCGGCATGATTTCCCAATCATATTGTTTTGTAACGGTATCCTTATCCGGTGTCATAAAAGGAAGACTCTCATCTTCAGGCATCAGAATAAAAAAATATTCTTTGTCGAAAGCACTCATGATTATTTCTCCATTATTGGGGTATGCTCATTCCCGAATTTAATTTATTTTTATTGATTGGCCGCAGGAAACGTCAAAAACAATTGCAAACCTTCAATGAAATGCGGAAACGTCCCCAAACATCTCTGTCAGTTTTATGATTGCGGAATGTAATCTATTCATCTGATTTTTAATAAAAAACGAAAAGATGAACCGTTTGCCACTTCCGGCAAATGATTCTGATTTTGATTACAACGATTCCGATTTAAGAAGCGGGATTATTTTTTCTTTGTACCGCATCCGGTACTTGCTTTCTTGGGTGCTTCTTTTGCTGCAGGCTTTGCTGCGGGTTTTGCTGCGGGTTTTGCTGCGGGTTTCGCGTCAGTCTTTTTCTTTTCTGCCATTTGTGATTTCTCCTTTGAAGAGAATTATATTTAGAATTCAAATGAATTCTAAAAAAGCATCGGTCTCTATCATATATTAAATTATTTCATCTTAAATTTTGTTGAATTGTATCAGCCGCCTCTGTATTTACTTTTATTTCTAAATGTGAATCCATCGGCCGCTTTTTCTTTTTAGTCTTCCTCTCAAAAGCAGACATTTTTCCTTTTTATTTTCTTTTTCATTTTCTTTTTCATTTTCTTTTCATTTTCTTTCATTTTCTTTTCATTTTCTTTCATTTTCTTTTTTATTTTCCCTTTTTACTTTTTTTGTATGATTTTTCATAACATTTTGTGATTTTTCATGTACAGTTTCCGTTCTTCTTTAAAAAAAATTTATATATTGTGACCTCACTTGGAGTAGTAAGCAGGTTTGAAAATTTATATAACAGATTCACTCAGATTTCGGTTTTTCGGCATTTTATTAAACATAGTTTAAACATAGTACGAAATCTTATCTGTTTCAAGAGCAAGCGGCGTGGTCAATCAATGAATACACTTTATTTTCTCGCATTTATTGTTTTCTTCCCCTTTATCATGACGCCGGTGGTACCGCTTGCTCACAAATTGCTGAAAGAAAAGGTCGGCTGGTTTGCGGCCGCAATCGCAGCCGTTTGTTTTGTTCTGATTGCCGCGCTTATACCCAACGTTTCCGAAGGTCATCATTTGGCCGGCGCGGTTTCTTGGATTCCGGGGCTTTCTGTCAATATCGCGTTTTACGCCGACGGCCTTTCGGTGCTTCTCGGTGTCATTGTGTCGTTTATCGGCATATTGATCATGGCGTATTCCAATAAATATTTGTCAAAAGACGAAGACCTGATCCGCTACTACCAATATCTTCTCATGTTCATGGGTTCCATGCTCGGCATCGCTTTCTCCGACAACCTGATTCAGCTGTTTATCTTTTGGGAGCTGACAAGTATCAGTTCTTTCCTTCTCATCGGTTATTACCGGAAAACCAAAGAATCGATTTACGGCGCCACAAAGGCGTTGCTTATTACGGGCGGCGCCGGTCTTTTCATGTTTGTCGGCTTTATGTTCATCTACAGCATCACCGGCACATACGGCATTTCTGAAATGCTGACAAATCCCGCGGCGATCGCAGCCGTTAAAAACAGTCCGCTGTTCACGGTCACACTTGTTCTCGTTCTTATCGGGGCGCTTTCTAAATCAGCGCAGGGACCCTTTTTTATTTGGCTTCCGAACGCAATGGAAGCCCCGACGCCCGTCAGCGCTTTTCTTCACTCGGCGACCATGGTGAAGGCCGGCATTTTCCTTGTCGCCCGTTTGCATCCGATGTTTTCAGGAACGGTCGATTGGTTTGTCTTGGTTTCGTGCATCGGCTTGGTTACAATGATTGTTGCCGGATTTTTGGCGCTGAGGCAAACCGATCTCAAAGCCATCCTCGCTTTTTCGACCATCAGCCAGCTGGCTTATCTCATGGCGATGTTTGGTTTTACCACATACGCCGAACCAACGCTCGGTGTTCCGGCAGCCGTTTTCCATCTTCTGAACCACGCCGCGTTTAAAGCCTGCCTTTTCATGCTTGCCGGCATTGTCGCCCACGAATTGCATACCCGTGATATCCGCAAAGCGGGTGGTCTTCGGAAAGAGATGCCGATTACATTTATTTTAACGGTTATCGCCGCGGCGGCCATGGCCGGCATTCCGCCGCTGAACGGTTATTTGAGTAAAGAACTCTTCTATGAGTCATCCGTTGACATGGCCCATGCGCTTGGCGGCGGTATCGCTTACATCATTCCGGCTCTTGCGGTGATCGGCGGCGTTTTGACTTTTGCTTACTCTTTCCGCCTCATCATCAAGATTTTCATGGGAAAAAGAACAGAAGACCCCGATGTGCCCAAGCGCGTTCATGACCCGTCCCCGATTCTGCTGGCGCCGCCGGCTCTTTTGGCGGTCCTGATTGTTGCAATCGGCTTGGTTCCGACGCCATTTGTTGATTCTTTGGTCCAGCCGGCCGTGAACGCTATTGCGCCCGGCGCCGAACATATGCACGTTTATCTGTGGCACGGCATTACGCCCGCGTTTATCATGACGATCATTACCTTTGCTTTGGGCATTTTGGTTTACGCCCGGTATGATCAAATCGCCGCATGGCAGGTCCGTTTCGGCGAAAGGCACCCCAAGGTCAGCTTGAATTACATTTACAACGGGATGGTCAACAACGCTTTCCGGTTCGGCGCCACGTTTGGCCGTCTGCTTCAAAAAGGGCCGCCGCGCGGGTATCTTCAGATTATGCTGGTGTTCATCATTTTCATGGTTCTGATTCCGTTCGGATTTGCAATCGTTACGGGTCTGCCGATCTTTTCGGCCGGTCTGATTTACAGAATCGCGCTGTTAGATTTCATTTTGTTTATCCTGATCCTTTTTGCGGCTTGGGGCGCGTCAGTTTTGCCGAAATATGTCCCGATGATTTTAGCGGCATCCGCGTGTGGCTTTTTTGTCTCTTTGCTTTACGCTTATCTCAAAGCCCCCGACTTGGCCATGACGCAGCTTTGTGTTGAAACGCTTTCAACGATTATGTTTTTGGTCGTTATCACGAAGCTTTGGAATAAAGAATCTGTTCGCCCCGAACGAAAAGCCGTTAAAATCAGAAACGCGGTCATTGCTCTTTGCTGCAGCGCCGTTTTGTTTTTTATGCTGACGGGCGCGGGTCTGATGTCGCCGTTTGAATCCATTTCCCACTATTTCATGGCCGGCGGTTATGAGCTTACGGGCGGCCACAATATTGTTAATGTGATTGTGGTCGATTTCAGAGGTTATGATACGCTGGGCGAAATCTCCGTTCTTGCAATTGCCGCGCTGGCCGTTTATAATTTGATTCAAAGCCGCGTTTCGAACAAAGGGGACGGAACCGTCGCTGACGCATCTTTATTTGAACCAAGCACAACCCCTTCGGGCAGTTTTATTCCAAGCTGTCCGATTCCGGGAGCCCCGTCCGGAGGAAATCCGACGATCGGCTATGTGCCGTGCGATGCGGCGGCGCCTGATAGAGATTTTGGGGAACGGAACATCGATGAAGCCATTGAAAATATGAATCAAAAGGAAGGTCAGCCATGGTCACGATAATTGCAAAAACAATCTCAAGAGGCGTTCTCATGATCGGTATGCTGTTCTCTATTAATTTGCTGCTCTACGGCGCCAGTTATCCGGGAGGCGGTTTCGTCGGAGGCGTTTTGTTCATTTGCGGCATTGCGCTTGTGTATGTCACCTACGGCATGAAATATATCAATACAAGACTTCGGCCGAACTGGTCGGCTTGGGTTGCTTACGGACTCCTGTTCGCGTCGCTGACAGCCATTGCGCCGATGCTTGTCAATCATAATTACTTCAGAAGCGCTTTTGAGTTCTTCCACGTTGAATTTTTCGGTATTCATATCGGTCACATTGAGCTTGCTTCCGCCATGATGTTCGATATCGGCGTTTATTTCACCGTGATCGGCTCCTTGCTGTTTATTCTTACAACCATTGCTTTGGACAAAGTGAAAGAACCGACCTCTTTCTTCGTTAAGATCTCTGACCACTCTGACCCGGCCGGCAATCCCGATGAAACGGGAGAAGTGGATTTGAAACCGAAAAATCCGGCGCATGCCGCACAGGCGGCGGAAACCACAAAAACGGAGGGATCGAAGTGACGGAAGTATTTACGGCTTTGACCATTTCCCTTCTTTTCGGAATCGGCATTTACATGATTTTGCGCCGCGATATTATTAAAATTGCAATCGGATTCAGCCTGATTAGCCATTCCATTAACTTAACGATTGTGACTTCCGGTATTTTCACGGGAACGTTGGTTCCGATTTTGACAAACACCATCAACGAACACGCCGACTTTATTTTTACCGATGATTTTGCCGGCGGCGTTCTGTCGCCGATTGTAACAGGCGTTACGGAAAACAGCAATTACGCCGACCCGCTGACGCAGGCGCTTGTGCTGACAGCGATTGTTATCAGTTTTGCGACCACAGCTGTTTTGCTGACTCTGGCCTACCGGATCAACGAGGAGTACGGGACAACCGATGTCGATGAACTCAGGAGGCTCTACGGATGATGGATTGGATTTTTGCGTTTATTCAAAACAACTTGGTTGTTTTGCCGATCGCCATTTGTTTACTGATGGCGCCGATAATGCTTTTTATGAAAACCCACCCGAAAACGCAAAAAATATCGGCCGTTATCGTCTCTCTCATCCTTTTGGGACTCGGCGCATTGCTGCTTTGGACTGTTTACACCCAAGGCATTCAGGTTTACAGTATCGGAGAATTCGGCAAATATGGTATTGTTTTGGCCGCCGATATGCTGTCCGCGCTGTTGGTTTTACTGACCGCGTTTATTTCGCTTTGGGTCATGATTTACTCTTTCGATTACATTGAAAAGAAGTCGCTCAGCAACAGCTATTATCCTCTTTATTTCCTGATGATGGCCGGCATTTCCGGCATTTTCGTCACGGGCGATTTGTTCAACTTGTTCGTTTTCTTTGAAATCATGTTCCTGTCATCCGCGGGTTTGATTATGGCCAACGAATCTTTGAGCGTCACGGACACGTCACATAAGCTGGAAGCAACTTACAAATATCTGCTTCTCGGCATGATCGGCTCTTTTATGATGCTGGTTGCCGTTTCAGTGATTTACGCGACAATCGGTTCGCTGAACATGGCCGACTTGTCGGCGAAGATTCAGATTTTGGCGGATGCCGGAACCATTCCGTGGGTCATTTACGGCGCGGCGCTTCTCTATATTGTTGTTTTCGGCAACAAAGCGGCGCTTGTTCCGCTCCACTTCTGGCTGCCGGATGTCCACCCGACGGCGCCGACACCGATTTCAGCCATGCTGAGCGGTATTATGATCAAGGTCGGCGTGTACTGTATCCTTCGGGTTCTGTTTTTGGTTCTGGCGCCGGCGAAAGCCTTTTTCCTGCCGATCCTCATGTTTTTCGCTCTCCTGACGATTGCCGTCGGCGCGATATCGGCAATGGGACAAACGGATTTGAAACGGGTTTTGGCTTACTCCAGCGTGTCTCAGATCGGTTACGTTTTGCTCGGTCTGTCCTTTTGTACGGCCGGCGCGATTGCGGCGGCGATTATGTATTTGGTGAACCACGCTGTTGCCAAGTCGATGCTTTTCCTGACCGCCGGCGGTATTATTCACGAAACGCATACGCGCGATCTTCGAAAGATGGGCGGCTTGATTACGATTCTGCCGCTTTTTTCAATGGCTTTCCTGATCGGCGCAATGTCTATTGCCGGATTTCCGCCAATGGGTGGATTTGTTTCAAAATTCGCTCTGTTCCAAACAGCCGTCAGCGACGGCTTCTACTGGCCGCTTTTGATTGCGGTCGTAATGGCCGTTGTTACCATCTTTTATATGTTCAGAACATGGATTGCCGTCTTTTGGGGCGAAAACAAAAGCCATTTCAAAGGGGTGGCGGCAACCGATGATGGGCCTGATCATGCGGACACGTCCGGCCACGCCGGCGCGCACAGCCACTCGGATGCGCACGGCCACTCGGACGCGCACGGTCACTCAGACGCGCACGGTCACTCGGACACGCCCGGCCATGCGGGCGCGGACGCTCAGACACATGCTGAGGCGCCGGCGGCAAAGAAAAAGCACAAAATCTCTCTTGAAATCATTCTTCCGATTGTCGTTTTATGTGCGGCCGTTATTTTGTTGGGCCTTTATCCCGGACCGCTCTACGAAATTTCCAATATTATCGCAACGCAGATTCTTGATCCGACCGAATATATCACAACTGTTCTTGGAGGAGTACCCAGATGATTCGACCAATGAAATACGCAATTTACATACTGCTCGGCTTTATTTGGATTTTAATCAGCGGCGGTTTTTCCATTGGCAATTACCTGGTCGGCGTGTTCTTTTCGTATTTGATTTTGTATCCGTTTAAGGATCTGTTCACTTTTACGGATTCGGCCGGCGACATCGTTCGCAAAATTCCGAAAAAGTTTGTCTATCTTTATGTTTTAATCCGTGAAATTGTGAAATCCAACTTCTACATGGCTTACAAAATCCTTCAGCCGAAACTGGACATCCGCCCGGGCATTATTGCTTATCCGTTCACGACTTCCAGAAGCGTTTCAACAACACTTTTAGCGAACACCATTTCTCTGACGCCCGGAACTTTGATTGTGGACGTCCACGTCAAAAATCCAACGTTAAAGGGTCCGGGCATTTATTACGTCCATTCGATTTACATCGAAAGCCCGAAAGCCATTCGTGACAGCATCCGCGACGACATTGAACAACCCGTTTTGGAGGCGTTTGAATGATTGAGTTCATTACGGTGACCAACATTGCATTGATCATCGCGATGGCAGCTTTGTTCTTGGCGGTTTACAGAGTTTTTGTCGGTCCGACAATCATGGACCGCATTGCGGCGTCGGACGCGATTGGAAACACATTGGTTGTGATTTTCGCGATTTACGCTTTCTCACAGCAGTCGGAATTTTTGATTGACATTGCGCTTCTGCTCGCTTTGATTTCCTTCATCGGAACTTTGGCGATGGCAAAATACATTGACAAAGGAGAAGTGATTTGATGCCGGAATTTTTGGATTTTGCTCTTCTTCGCCTTTACATCAGTTACTTCTTTCTTCTCTTCGGCGCCATTGATCTCCTTATCGGAATGATTGGTTTGGTCCGTCTGCCCGATGTTTACAACAGGCTGCACGCCACAACAAAAATTGCGACAACAGGAGCCTTTTTTGTTCTTTTGAGTATTCTGATCCGGGAGGGCTTCACGTCTTTCGGATTCAAAGCAATCGCTGTCGGTATTTTCCTCCTTATGACGGCTCCCGTCGCCGGTCACGTGATTGCGAGAGCGGCTTATAACATCAATATTCCGCCGTGTGACCAAACGCTTTATGACGCTTACTGCGGCAAACGTCAGGGCGATTATTGTGACGACTATGATTTCCACGAAGGTTCTTACGTTTATGTGGACTTGGACCGCCGCGAACATGAACACAGTCAAGGGGATCATTTCGAGGAGCATCTGGTTGGCCAGTTCTCCGAAGAATTGACGGGTTTGGTCCACGACGTTGATAAATCCACGCCCGACGAGGTCCGCCCCGTCGATGATATCCAAGACGACGAAGAACTCATCACCGGTTCCGAATCTCCTGATAAAGCGGCAGCTGTCTTTGATGAATTTGAAGAAGAATAGGCTCCGTCAGAAGACGAACAAACAACAGTCTCCGAAGACGAGGAATCTGGGGACGAAAAGACGGAATCCGAAAAATAAGAAGATCAGGAATCCGAGATAAGAAGATCAGGAATCCGAGATAAGAAAATCGGAATCCGAGATAAGAAGATCAGGAATCCGAGATAAGAAAATCGGAATCCGAAATAAGAAAATCGGGAATTCATGAAATAAAAAGATTAGGAATTCGGGAAACAAAAAAATCCGGAATCCTAATCCGATTTTTCGAAGACCGGCTATTCAAAGCCGGAAATCTTCATTTTGCTCCGGGCCGTTCAAACGGGGTTTGCGGCAACGACTCGGGACGTTTCGGATCGTTTAAAAGAAGGGTTGCGCCAAGCCGGCCGTGGGGTCAACTACCGGCATTTCAAACGGATTAAAAAAAACGAGTGTGTTTTAAGCGGACTTAAAACACGCCGGCCTCCTCCTTTTCATTCGGAAACCGATTTTATTGGATACTTTAGTTTGTTAGAATACTTTAAATTAAAGAATTACTCGACAACGGTTGCGAATGCGTATTTGGGAAGAACTCTTGTAATTTTGACTGTGACTTCTTCGCCGGCAACAGTGTCGGGGACAAAAATGACGTAGCCTTCAATTCTGGCAATGCCGTCGCCTTTTTGGGCGATGTCTTCGATTTTTACGTCATATGTCTTGCCTTCGGAAACCGGTGCGGAGACATTCTCATTACTGTTCTTAAACATTGAATTTTTAAACATTTTAATTACCTTTATTTATTTTGGCCTTCACTCGCAGAGAGTGTCAACTTTGGAAAACTAATTTAAAAGAAATCAAACCGATGTCGTCAAATTGCCAGGCAAAAAGAGAAAAGTCAGAATCCAATAAATTAATTGTAAATGAGTAGTCAAACCTGATATAAATAAGTTCCGAACTTCCGGTATCTGAATTATCAATAACAGGCGGTCTTTTTTATTGACATTTTTGTTTTCTTTTTTAAAACAGGACCGACATCCTTCGGTTTTATCTGAAAAAGTTTATTTAAAGAAACCGTGTCACAGAAAGTTTACGTTTTTATCCGCGCCGCCCTCAAATCTTTCGAAATTCCGCCAGTTTCTTTTTGAAAAATTCTTTTCCTTCCAGAAATTCATCAACAGAGAATACTTCAAAATTAAAAGTTTCATCATAATCGCCAAGATTGCGAAGAGACGTATAATCAATGATCCCCTGTCCCGGGGCGAGATGTTCGTCGCCGCCGTAGCGGCCGTTATTGACGCCGTGATTGTCATGAATATGGACATGAACAACAAGCGGGGAAACCGTTTTTATGAAAGCCGCCAATTTTTCCTGATTGCCGCCGCACGTCAGATTGGCGTGACCGATATCAAGCGTCGCGCCTAAATAATCGGAATCCACCAGATGAACGGCCGACACAAGCTCTTCCGCCTGACAGCATAAGTTCAGCGGGTCTGTATATTCTTTATTTTCAAGCCCGATCATTACGCCGACATCTTCCGCGTAAACTGCCAGCTGTTTCAGATTATTGACCATCCGGCCGAATGATTTTTTGGCGCCGCCTTCCGTAATTCTTCCGGGATGAACAACGAGAACATCAACGCCGGCGTGCGCCGAAATATCCAGCGCTTCGTACATCAGCGAAAACTCATCCGGTCCCATGTTTGCCGTATCGACCGCCAGCTCCTTAGGGTGTTCGCCTTCCGGATCGGGGAAATAGGGGGCGTGCGCCGTGCAGTAAAAATCGTATGAAAAGAATTCATCAAAAAAAGCGTCCAAACGGTCCGTTTGAAGTTCTTTGCCTTTGTAAAGATTCATTTTGGGAATGTAAAGTTCAATCGAATCTGTCTGCCCATCCAGTTCGGACAACGGACCCGCAAATGACGAAACACCGAATTTCATAAAGAGAGTGTAAGGAGACAAGAATTATATTAAGGTGTCTTAACGTGTCTCAAGGTGTCATTAAGGTGTCATTAACGCGTCTTAAGGTGTCTTAACGTGTCTTAAGGTGTCTTAAGGTGCCTGAAAATTGCGGCCTGCCGCCTTCGGCTCTGTCTCAGTTTTAAAATTGTAACCGAAGCTGAAAGTGACGGGCGCCATTTTTAACGATAAAACATGATAAATGTAGGAAAACGTATTTAATACATGAATGAATGTTCTGTTTGAATTTCGGCGAAACATTTCGGCTGCATAATCCGACCGACAATGTGCCGTTATATCAACTATCCAAAGAGGGGATTATATTATTCGAAAATCTGCGTTTCCTTGATACGACGCTTCGTGACGGTGAACAAACTCCGGGCGTGGCGTTGAGTACAGACGATAAAATAAAAATAGCAACAGCCTTGGATGACTTAGGCGTTCATGTCATTGAAGCGGGTTCTGCCGTCACATCCGCCGGGGAGCGCGCCGCAATTAAAGCGGTTGGGTCTCGGGCTGAAGGCTGAAATTTGCAGCTATTGCAGAATGCGCACGGATGACATTGATCTGGCGCTGGAATGCGATGTTGATTCGGTCCATCTTGTTGTTCCGTCTTCTAATCTTCATATTGAGACGAAGCTGAAGAAAGACATCCGCAATAAACA
>Ga0123353_10001742_pt1 | contig 26687 bp, 30 predicted proteins | sample TergutLab28metaG_3_FD_92763 | JGI IMG/M metagenome (GOLD analysis project Ga0123353, IMG submission 92763) | Labiotermes labralis P3 segment gut microbial communities from Petit-Saut dam, French Guiana - Lab288 P3 | ecosystem: Host-associated > Arthropoda: Insects > Digestive system > Gut ...
CTGACCCCCCTGGACGGCTTCCTGATGGGTACGCGCAGCGGCGGCGTGGACCCCTCGGCGGTGCTCTACCTCATGCAGAAGGAGGGCTGGAGCGTCGACGAAGCGAGCGACGTGCTCAACAAGCAGTCCGGCGCGCTGGGGGTTTCGGGCGTATCCAGCGACGACAGGGACATCAAGGCCGCGGCCCTGGCGGGCAACGGGCGCGCGCTGCTCAGCCGCGCCATCCAGCGCTACCAAGTGCGCAAATGCATCGGGGCCTATGTTGCCGCGATGGACGGCGTGGACGCCATCGTATTCACCGGCGGCATCGGCGAGAACACCTTCGACCTGCGTGCCGACGTGTGCAAAAACCTGACTTACCTGGGCGTCACCTTCGACGACGAGGCCAACCTGCGCTGCCAGCGCGGTATGGAGGGGGAGATATCCGGCCAGGATTCAAAAGTGAAAGTCTTTGTGCTGCCGACGAACGAGGAGTTGCTGATTGCGCGGGAGGCTTTGGCAATGCTGAACGCTTGATTTTTAGAACCCCCCTGTCACTGCGTGACATCCCCCCTACAGGGGGATTCTGACGATGTGGTAAATCGTGTGCGGACCCGCACAAGAAAAACAAACGATCCGTCAGAATCCCCCTGTAGGGGGGATGTCACGCAGTGACAGGGGGGTTCTAAAAATCAAGCGTTATCCCAGTCGTACTCGAATATAATCTGCGATACCTTGTCATTCTCAATTTTGATGTTCAGGATGCATATGCCCCGCGCAAAGTAATAGAAGCTTCCATCTTCTCTATCGGCCGTGCCGTAGGCCGCAAAGGCTGCATCGGGTGCGCTGCCGATGGTGATGCCGCCGGGGATGGTGTATTTGTCACCGGTGAGCTTGATGCTGGAGATATAGTCCTCCCCCTGCTCGGGGTAGGTCACGGTGAGAACGAAGCCGTCATAGCGATAGTTGACGTCCTTGGCATTCATGGCGCAGCTTTGGCTCTCGAAGGTGTCCACGGGTTCGCCTAAAGACTCCAGGGCTGGTGCGGGCAACGCGCCGATCTCCAGCCGCACGCCATTTGGCGCGAAGTAGATTTCATTCTGTGTGGGAGTGCCGCCGCTGCCGGGAATTGACTGCGTGGGGGGTTGCGTGGGATCGCCGCCTGTTGTGGTTGGGGTGTCGCCGTTGCAGGCCGCCAGGGCCAGGGCGAACATGCCTGCCAAAAAGAACGCGATGATTTTTTTCATGTGGGTCTCCTGTCTGTAAATAAATTTCACTCTGAGGGAGGTCTATTGGCCCGCTGCATCAATCAACAAACGCCTATACCTCCGGCACAAAAAACGTTCTCACTTCCTCATATTCGGCAATATCCCTCTCCTGCGCGGCCCGCATGGCGTGGTATTGCGTGCATTTCACCGCCCAATCCTGCTCGAATGCCTCCTCGCCGCGCCGGTCGACCAGTTGCGGGCAGTGCTCTAGGAGATACTCGCCCAGATACCGGGCCATCTTCTCGGCCCCCTGGCGGTTGAGGTGCAGCCCGGCGTCGTAGGTGTCCTGTTCAAAGTCTATCCCGATTTCGTCGAACATATCCAGCGCATTGAGGTAGGCGAGGCCGTGCTCCCGCGCGTGCTGGACAATCTGCTCTTCCCATTCGTCATACCAGTGGGGCGTGAGGCTGGGGGCCTTGAACAGCACCAACTGAATGTTTTTCTCCTTGCAAAGCGCGGCGAACTTGTCCAGATATTCCCACGCCATATCGCCGAAGTCGTAATTCGGCAAGAGGTCGGGGTCGGGGATCCACCCCACGGGCAGTACGTCGCTGCGCATGACGAAGCCCGCGATGCTTACTTGCCGTTTGGCGAAGTAATAACGCAGGTCGTTCCGGTCCAGCTCGCTCCATCTGTCGTGGAAGCGCAGCAGCGGCAGGATGTACGAGGCGAAGCTCTCATCCGGCAGCATGGAGGCCCTAATAGCCTCATATTTCGTGCGGGACCAGCGCATGCCGTCCAGGGCAAGGCGGTTGTAGGCCTCGCTGTCGCGCTGCGGCTCGCCGTACATCATGGCCAGCACGCTGAGGATCACGACCTTGGGGGTCTCGTAGCGCAGGGCTTCCTCCAGCATGGCGTAACCCTGCCACATAAGCTGTTTGGCGTTGCCCCGGATAAAGCTGGGGATGCCGAATTCCTCCCACAGCGTGATGGGGGAGATGTTCTCGTAGACCTCGCAGTCGCCGACGATCAAAAGATCGTTTTGATGGCTGTCGCTATAGTATTCCTCGGTGAGCACGCCCTCGCGAGTGGAATCCATGTGCTTTGGCACTAGGAGGTTCTGCACGCCGAACAGGGCGAGAAAGAATATGGTTACCGCAACAGCAAGTCCAATCATTTTTTTTATATAGCCCACCTCCTCGTCTAAAATCTAATAGCCTGACGTCTAAAACCTAGTATAGATAAACGCGGAGGCGTCATACCCCAACCCGTACACCCCGAACACCAGGATCGTCAGCACCAGCAGCAGCCAGAACGCCGCGGGCAGTTTGCGCAGGCGCTTGGTTCCCACGAGCAGCAGGCATATTCCAAGCCCCGCCGCGAGCCAGTCGATCCGGGGAATAACCTGCACGGCCTCGGCCAACGCGCCAAGTTGCGGCCTGATGAAAATCGAGGCGAAACGCTGGAAGGTGAGGGGGACGTCCAGGTAGATATCGAAGGCCCGGATGAAGGCCATGAGCAGGAATGTGCGCGCGATCTGGAAGGCGTCGTAGGCCCTGCCTTTCATCTTCGGGAAGCGCCCGTGGAACTTGCCGTAAAGGGGCTGGAGCTCCTGAGAGATCAGAATCACAATGCCGTTGGCAAGGCCCCAGGCCACGAAGTTCCACGCCGCGCCGTGCCATATGCCCGTGACGAACCAGGTGACGATCGTGGCGATGTACACCGGCACGCGCCGGGCGAGCTTCGGGTGTTTGGCTTTGATCTTCCCGGTGAGTTTCTGCAGCGGCTTGGCCACTGAAACGGGATAGAACACGTAGTCCCGGAACCAGGTGCCCATGGTGATGTGCCAGCGCCGCCAGTATTCGAAAATATTCTTCGAGCGGAAGGGGGAGTCGAAATTCTCCTCCATCTTGATGCCGAAGCACTCGCCTATACCGATGGCGATGTCCATCCCGCCGGTGAAGTCACAGTAGAGCGCCGCGGCGTAGACGACCATGGTCAGCAGGGCCGAAATGCCGTCAAACGACGGAAGTCCCGGACTTTTGGTGCCCGGAAGTATGAAATACAAAGATGGCACGATCAGCCGCTCGGCGATCACCAGCTTCTTGAAATACCCCAGAATGATTCTCTGTGCCCCGGACTGGAAGGCCACCCAATCGAATCTGTTCGGAGAATAGAGGGTTTCGCTGAGGTAGTCATAGCGGCTGATGGGGCCCATCCACACTTGGGGGAAGAATATCGTAAACAGGGCGAGCTTTGCGGGATTCTTCTGCGCCTGCGCCTTGCCCCAGAAGACGTCGATGAGATAACCCATGATGCGAAACGTGTAGTAGGAAATGCCGATCACAACGATGTTGATATTCAGGATATTCTTTAGCTTGGTGCTGTTGAGGGTTATCATGAATGCCAGAATGCCGATGTTCAGCGCCATCCCCAAGATGAGCCACCGGCGCTGCGCGCGTTTTTGCTTGGCGTTGTAGGCCTTGCGCTCCTCCCGTGAGAGCTCGCTGCGATGCTCCGCCACATAGGCCTTCTGCTTGGCCTGCATGGCGCCGATGCGCCAGCCGATCAGCCAGGTGCTGATCACCGTGAAGACGACGAAACATAGCTCCCGCCAGCCCGCAAAGGCATAGAAGCCCAGACTGGCCAGCAGCAGCAAGGGCCACCGGGCCTTTTTGGGTAGGGTATAGTACAGCACGAACACCAGCGCCAGCGCGCCGACGAACGCCAAGCTCGTGAAAGGCAATTATTCGTCCTCCAGACGCTGGATGAGCTCCCAGATGGCCGCGGCCGAGTGGAAATGGTCCGGGTCTCCCATGAGGCTGGGGGGGAACTCCACGTCGAATTTTTCCTCTATGGCGGTGATGAGCTCCACCATCTCCATGGACTGGATCAGCGGCCCGTCCACGCGGGCGTCGTACTTGGCGAAGTCCACGTCGGGGTAGAGTTCGTTTAATATGGCGAGCAGGTCGTTCATAGATATCTCTCCTTCAGCCCATTCCTGTCAATCTTGCCATTGGGCGTCAACGGCAATGTATCCAGCTGGTGAATCACGTTGGGCATCATATACTGCGGCAGTTTTGTTTTCAGGATCTCGTTCAGGTCGGTGCGCGCAAGTTCGCCGGCATAGCACAGGAGGATCTTTTTTTTCGCGTCGTCGAACAGGCAGCAGGCCGCGTGCACGCCCTCCACGCTGTGGGCGGCGGACTCGATCTCCCCCAGCTCGATGCGATAGCCCGCGCGCTTGATCTGGTAATCTTTTCGCGACAAGAAGAGCAATTCGCCGCTTACGCTGTACTGCGCCAGATCGCCGGTGCGATAGATTTTCTCGTCGTAGCGGTCGTGCAGCGGGTTTTGCGTGAAGCTCTGGGCCGTGCGCTCCGGGTCGGCGTAGTATCCCAGCGTCAGGCACGTGCCCCGGATGCAGATTTCCCCGGGCATGCCGGGCTCGTCCATGCGCCGGTTGTCGTCATCCAGCAAGAAAACGTCTGTGTTCCTGAACGGCCCCCCGATGGGGATTTTGTCGCCCTGGGCGTATTCTATCCCAGGCGGCAGTTCATAGTAGCAACTCATGCCCGTGGCCTCCGTGGGGCCATACAGGTTGAGAAAGCGGGCATCGGGACAGGCCTTCAGCCAGGCGTTAAGCTGCTTGACGGGGAACACCTCGCTGCCAAATGCAATTGTGTGAAGGTACTCCGGCTTTAGTTCGTCCAGAATGCGCAGGGCGGCGACCATCGTGAAAGCCGAAGCCACCCAGCAGACCGTGTTCACGCGCTTTTCGTTAAGAAACTCGATTAGCTTCAACGGGAAGCTAAAATATGATTTCGGCACGAACCAGGTCGTCGCGCCAAACATCAGCGTGGGGTAGAGCTCCTTCAGGCAGGCGTCCACGTAGAGGGGCGCCTGGTTGCCGAAGATCGTGTCTTCGTCGATACGCAGCGCCCCGGAAAGGGTCTCCACGTAGTCGATTACGGAACGGTGGCAGGCCGCAACGCCCTTGGGCTTGCCCGTGGAACCCGAGGTAAATACGACATAGATGGGGTCCGTATCGATGGCCCTGGCCCGGATTTTTTGCAGGGCAAAATCATCAACTGTTGTTTCGAGCAGCGTGTCATAGAAGAGGGCTTTTCCCTGGAAATCGAGGCTTTCCAGCGCCGCCCGGGTGCTTTGATCATAGATGACAGCCTGCGGCTGCAGCAGCTCGAAGATCAGCTCGATGCGATGGCGGGGCATCTCTTCGTCCAGGGGGACATAGAAGCAGCCGGCCCGCACCGTGCCGAAGAAGGCCGACACCGCCGCCGGGCCCTTCTCCATGAAAACAACGACAGGCTCGCCAAAGAAGCCGTGCGCCGCCAGAGACGAGCCCACGGCCCGGGAGCGCCTGTCAACCTCGCCGAAGCAGAGCTGCAAGCTGTCGTCGCAAAACGCGGGCTTGTCCGGCAGGCGCGCGGCAATTTCGTCCAGGTATTCCATTACGTTGATGCGTGGCATGTGTCCCTTTCTAGGAGGCGGGTGGCCTGCTGGCCACCCCTACAGACAGCAATTCTTCCGCCAGCACTTGCATGGCGTCGATGTAGAGTTTCGGCAAGCCAGCCCGGGCAAAAAGCGAAAGCTCCGTGCAGCCCAATATGACGCGCTGTGCCCCCTGTTCAATCAATGGCGCTGCCAGGGCTTCCAGCGCTTCTACGCCCGGCATGCGGCCGGATTTGATCCCGTAGATTACGTTCATCAGAGTAGTTCGAGCTTCCGAATCGGGCAGAAGGGGCGTAACGCCCGCCCGTTCCAGCGCGGCGGCGAAGGCCCCGGAGACATAGCTGCCCTCGGTGGCCAGCAGCGCGGCCTTACTCACGCCCTGGCTTCGAAGTGTCTTAGCGGTGAGCTCCAGCATGTTGAGCACCGGCACGCTGGCGGCGGCCCGCATTTCGGGATACCAGTGGTGGGCTGTACCGCAGGGCACCGCGATGATGCCGGCGCCGGCGCGTTCCAGCAAGGCAATGCCTTCGGTCAAAGCGGGCAAGGGGGATTCCCCTTGCTCCAGCAGATAGGCCGAGCGGTCCGGGATGGAGGCCTTGCTGTAGAGCAGCACATCCGGGTGGTCCTGGTCGCGCTTGGCGGGGCGCATCCGGACGAGCATGTCGTAGAAATAGCAGCTTGCGGCCGGGCCGAGCCCGCCGAGAATGCCGAGGGTATTCAAACGCGGGCCCCCCTATTTATCATATACTTGAAGCACGCTTCCTATTTTTCGGTTCGGGTCATACAAGGGGTCTGTTACATGCCCGCGGCCTTTCACATACATCCTGCTGCTGCCGCCGCCGTCCAAATTGAGGATATTGACGGCGCCCATATCCCGTAGACGCTGTCTTCCTTCGGCCACTGTCGCGCCGGTGTTGCGGCCATTGCTGTCGATCACCATCAACACCGCGCTGCCGTCGGCTCTTACGCCTATCATTGTTCTTTGGCGGCTGTTTCCCGCGCTCGCGTCGCCGCCGCTCAAAATGAGTACGGCGTTTTTGGCTTTTTCATTCACTTTCGCCGAATCCAAAGTGTTCGTTCTTACGATCTCGGAGCTTCCGTCTTTGTAAATAAAAAGGGTGCTGTAGCCACTGGGCGCCGGCTCGCTGTACACCTTTCCGTCAAGCTGCAGCCCCTGCGGGACAATCATGTTGGGGCTGTAGGCATACCCGATGTTTTCCCTGCCAAAAAAACCGGCGTTCACTTGAGCTTTAGGCCTTTGTCTATTTGCTATATTTAAGAAATCCTCCGTGCCCGCCTGCAATCCAAAACTGACCTCAAGTCTCTCGGTGGCGGGGTCAAACTCGTAGGTGAACACCCTTTTAATGACGTTGCCCCTGCTGTCTCTTATTCTTTCCGCGCTGAACCGCGTTCCCATAACCAGATTTATGAGGCAGCCTATCGCGTCTCCAATCGGAGCGTTACCTGCCGCCACGGTCCCTACGGCCTTTTGGGCCGCCTGCGCCGAGATCGGCACGAAGCCTAGCGCCATAACCAGCACGAGCGCGGCAGACAACAGGGGTTTGCCGAGAGTTCTCTTTTTCTCTTTACTCAACAATCACAACCCCTTCAGGCAACAACGCCGGGTCATAGGTGTAAAAATCGGGCTGGTTCGTGGCCCTGCAGAAGGCCTGGGCCTGGCTCTCGGTCATCATGAAGCCGTTGTTCGGGCGCAGCTCCGGGCGCTTGACCCGCGTGGGGTCGTAGTGCCGCCAGCCGTCGCCCAGATCCAGCAGCAGCCAGTAGTGCGCCATATCCGTGCCGGGGATGCGGTGCACGTCCACGCTGTCTATGCCCACGCGCTCGAGCATGTACTTCGCCAGGGCAAAGTAGGTGTAGCAGTCACCCCGGCGCAGCGTCAGGCCGTTGTACGCGCCGTCGAGCACGTCCTCCTTTTCGCCGTCGTTGTTGTAGGCGATGTTGTTGAGCACCCAATTGTGGATGGCCTTGGCCTTTTCGGTGTCAGTCATATCATCCCTGATGATCTCAGCCAAGATGGGGTCGGCCAGGGCGTCGACTTTATATTTGGCCACGGGCAGCACGGTGACCTTCACGCGCACTTCGACTGATTGGCCAAGGGCGTCCGTGGCGCTGTAGAGCGCGGAATATTCCCCGGGCATATCGGTGTCCACGCCGGCGCTGTCCACATGCAGCTCGATCTCGGTGCCCCGGGCGTCGTAGGCCGTCACGCCCGCGCGGTAGGCAATGGCGTCGTAGCGCTCCACCTCGATGTCCCGCGCGCCCACGATGATGGGCGTCACGGCATCGCCGGTGATGTTCAGCGTGGTTTTGATTTCAGTGATATTGCCGCCCTCGTCGGTGATGACCACTGTGATGTTCTGCGTGCCCCGCAGGAAGAAGTCCGGCTGTTCGGCGAAGCGCAGCGTCACTTCGGAGCGATCAGTCACGTCTTTCACGAAGTCCTCCGGCTGCCACACCTGCCCGGGCTGCCCCTTGCGGCTGACAGCTTTTGCCGCCGGTGGGATGGTGTCCAATACGCGCAGTGTCAAGCCGAAGCTCTGCCGGTCAATCTTCAGTGTTACGGGGTATGCTCCAAGCGCATTCAGCGGGGGCGGGGGCTCGGCGAAAGAAACGGCCAAATCTTTGGCGCTATCCAGCAACAGGTCCTGCGGGGTGAGCAGCGACGGCGCCTCCCCGAGCTCGAAGGTGAGCTCCCGCAGGCGCAGCAGGCGCAGCTTGGCAGTGGCGCGGCCTTTATTGCCCTCGCCGTCGGTGAGCTGAAGGCGTATGCGCTGCGTACCGTGCTTGTTCATGTCCGGCGCCTTGTTGAAGCTGACGCCGACGCCTTCGGGCGCGTAGACAAAGTCCTCCGGCCGCAGTTCGCACAGCCCCGCGATACTGATCCTGTCGTTCGCCTCGGCTTTAATCTTCCCGCCCGGCAACAGCAGGCACAGAACCAGCACCACCGCCGCGGTCAGCCCCACAACGACGACCGGGAGCATTTTCTTTTGGCTCAATCAAATACCCTCTTTCACATCACGAGACATCCTGTTTAATATGACTCCCATACACTTTAATTATACTATATATGCGCGCGTTTGTCAAGTCCTGCGCAAGATTTAGGCCTTGCAAAAGTGTTTTGCCTGTGTTAAAATAGGGTTGCTCCCTCTGCCGCCCAAGTCTCCTGCGGGAGACGTTAGCGGCGGCATCCCCCCTCGCGAGCGAAAGGGGGCGGGGAAGGTGATCAAACGAAAGTAGAAGGTTGCCATTATGACAAGCAAAGAGCGCGCAAATCTTCGCGGCCAGGCTAATACGCTCCAGGCGGTGTTCCAGGTGGGCAAGGAGGGCGTCACGCCCGCGGTGGCGGCGCAGATGCTCGAGGCCTTCCATACCCGCGAGCTGCTCAAGGGCAAGGTGCTGCTGGAAAGCTGCCCTCAGCCCCCCCGCGAGGCCGCCGAGGCATTGGCCGCTATGACCGAAAGCGAGGTTGTGCAGGTGGTGGGCGGCAGCATGGTATTCTTTAAGATCAACCCGGAGCTGCGCAAGAAACTGGCGGAGAAGGCGGCTCTATATTCCTCTGGCCGCTTGGTGAAGGCGGAGAAGAAAGCAAAGCCGGAAAAGGTGAAGAAGAAAAGGTCTGCCAGGCGGTAGGTGTGTTGAAAATTGACATTTTACACACGGCGCTGCATTGCAACGTCCTGCGAGTGTTCCGCCAATGGCGGATGTGGATAGCGGAATTCGCCATTGGCGAAACTCTCGTAGGGCGAGCCATTGGCCCGCCGAATCTAGACATACAACAGGAGATATCTATGCTCAACCAAAACACAGCAAACACCGTCCAAGACACCAAAGGCGCATTCATCATAGGCGGCAGCCGCGGCATAGGCCAGGCGTCCGTTCGTGCCCTGGCCCGGGATGGCCACGACATCGCCTTCACCTACAACACCAATGAAGACTCCGCCATCGAAACAGCAAGAGAAGTCGAGGCCATGGGGCGGCGCTGCTTCTATTTCCAGGCCGATATGGGCGACAAAGACGCCCCGCAACGCGCTGTACAACAGGCGATAGAGCGCTTAGGCCGCATTGACGCCCTGGTGACAGTGGCGGGCATCACCCGCTGGAACCACACGGCGGACCTGACCGAGGAAAAGATCGACGAGCTTTACACCTGCGACTACCGGGCCGTGCTGCTGTGCACCGCGGGCGTGGCGAGGCATATGATCGACAAGAAAATCAAAGGCAGCATCGTGCACATCTCCTCCGTGCACGCCCACGCGGCCTGGGCCCACGACGGCATCTACGGCGGGCTGAAGGCCGCCATCAATCGCACGACTGAGTCTGAAGCGCTGGACCTGAGCCTGTACGGCATACGCGTCAACTGCGTTTCCCCGGGCATGACCAACGTGCACAGGCCCGACACGCCAGAGTTCCTGGAGCGCGAATGGGCGCACAAGGTTCCACTGGGGCGCTTCGGCACGGCGGGGGACGTGGCCGAGGCCATCGCCTTTTTGGTGAGCGACAGGGCGAGCTACATCACCGGCGTGACGCTGAAAGTGGACGGCGGCATGAGCCTGCCCGCCATGAATGACGATTCCAGCCCTGAAGCGGGGTATGGGTGGGACAAACGGAGGATGCAGCCATGAACCTGACATTTGAACAGCTGCAAGAAAAAGACATCCCCGCGTTGGAGGTGCTGTTCACCCAATACAACCCGGGCGACGACCCCTATGAATTCAACCCGGAACAAATCAAGAAATTCCTGACCGAAAAACAAAACATCGCTTTCGCCGCCAAACTGAACGGCAAAGTGATTGGGTGCATTTCCGGTTATTCGTTGACCATGATGGATGAGGACAGACCGGAGTTCTTCATCTACGGCGTTGACATCCACCCCGAATGCCACAACAGGGGCTACGGCACGGCGTTTATGAAATTCGTCCTCCATTGGGCGAAGGAAAACGGTTTCCGCGAAAGTTATGTCATGACTGGCAGCAGCAATCTTGCCGCCTGTCGCTGCTACGAAAAGGCGGGCATGGAGCTGGACGATTGGAAAACAGCGAGGTCGTATGTGGTTACGTATGAATAGGAGATTGTTTTGATCAGAAGTTACAACGATTTCATCCGCGAATTGCAGGCCGTGGGCTTCTCCCAGTTCGGTGGGAGCAAGGACAGCGTGGCCACCCTGTTCCGCTATGGCTGGAACACGCAGCCGGAGGAATGCCCCGTGCAGTGGTTCTCCGGTGACCCGGACCGCGACCCCTGGCACTGGCGCGAGCGCGTGGTCACAGAGAGAAACGACGTCGCCTATTCGAAAGTGTTTTTTCGCAAAGCCGGGTTTATCACCCGGGAATGGTACCCGTATTTCCTCAACCTGCGCAGAAAAGGCCGCGGCTTTGAAGACGCCTACGCCGACGGCCTGCACAGCCGGGCCGCGCTGCGCATCCACGAGTGCCTGAAGCGGAACGGCGCCCTGCCCGTGCACGAGCTCAAGCCCATGGCGGGCTTTTGCCGTGAAGAAAAGCCCGCGTTCGAACGCGCGCTGGCAGAGCTGCAAATGGGCCTCTATATCACCGTGTGCGGCCACGCGCAGAAGATCAGCAGGGCAGGGGAGAGCTATGGCTGGGCCTCGGACGTCTATTGCCTGGTGGAGGAGTTTTTTCCGGAGGAAGTATTCGAGGCCGCCGCGTTGCTGGAGCCGGAGGAGGCCGCCGAAAAGATTGAAGAGCAGGTGTATAAGTTCAACCCGCAGGCCGAGCCGAAGAAGGTGAGAAAGTTTATTTATGGCTGAAAAAATGAGATTCGTCTTTCCCCATGAGTGGCATGAGCAGAAGGCCAGAGAGTTCATACAGGAGTTCATCGATCATGGCTCGGCCATCAACGGCACCGGCGGGCTGGACCGCTATCTGCGCGAGAGTACCTGTAGGGACTGGCTGGACAAAGTGCGCTCGGATACGGACATTGCCAACGTTCCCGAAGGCCGTTCGCCCGGGTACACCTACTTCTATGTGCGTGAAAGCGACGACGAGATCGTCGGCATGATCAACATTCGTTTGGCGCTGGCTGGCGATTTCATGCGCGAACAGGGCGGGCACTTCGGCTACTGCGTCCGGCCAACCCAGCGCCGGAAGGGCTATGCCACACGCATGCTGCGCGAAGCCATCGCGTTCTGCCGGGTGCTCGGCATGAGCGATTTTATCCTCACCTGCAATCAATCGAACCCAGCCTCGGCGGGGGTGATCAAAAACTGCGGCGGTGTGCTGGAGGCCGAGTTCTACAGCGAGTATTACGGAGAAGTGCTGCAGAGGTATAGGATATCATAGTCTCATGTTTTTCAGCGGAGACGCACTGCCGTGCGTCTCTACAATAACCCAAGAAAGAAGACATTCATGAACACTTGCACCCTCACGTGGCTCGGCCAAGGCGGCTACGCCCTAAACATCGCCGGAAAAACCATCTATCTTGACCCCTACATGTCAGACATGGTGGGCAAAAAAGAAAAACTCAAGCGCCTTGTGCCCCCGCCCATAGCCCCGGTAACCCACCCCAACGAGCCTGCGGGTTCGCCGGGGACCCCGGAGCATGCCCGCCCGGACTACTACCTTGCCACCCATGACCACATGGACCACCTCGACACAGACTTTATCTCGCGGATGAATTGCGATGGAGTACAGTTCATTTGCCCGGAGAGCTGTAAAAAAGCCTTGCTTGCCCTGGATAAGGGCATGGCCGAGACTCAGATCACAGTGGTCAATCGCGGCGATACGCTTAACCTGGATGGCTTTGCCCTGCGTGCCGTTTACGCCGACCACACCCCCGACAGCGTGGGGTTTGTCATTGCTGCGGATGATCTCACGGTCTACTTCACCGGCGATACCCTCTACAATGAAAATGTAGCTGCGGGCGTCAGCGCGGATATCATCTGCTGCTGCATCAACGGCAAATGGGGCAACATGAACGCCGAGGAGGCCGTGCAAGTGGCCCTGCGCTCCGGCGCGAAACTGGCCATTCCGAACCACTATGGCATGTTCGCCGAGAACACCGCCGATCCCGCGATTTTCTGCGCCATGGCCGAAGCGGCGGGGCTGAAAACCTATACCATGGGGCATGCTGAGGCGATCGCCCTGAAAGGACTGCTCTAATGCCCAAACCCATCTTTCCCGTCCTGGAGACCGAGCGCCTGACCCTGCGCCAACTTGTCAAATCCGACGCCTCCGCTCTGGTCGTTATCCTGCGCGACGAGGAAGTTTCCCGTTACTTGCTGGGGAACCCCGAGCGCACCACGCTGAAACAGGAGCAGGGCTTTATTCGCTCAAGGCGCAAGCAGTTCCTGAATGGCCATACGGTCGATTGGTTGATCTGCGACAAAATCTCCGGCAAATCCATGGGCACCATAGGCATCAGCCTTTCGCACATGGAACGCATGCATGACAAAGCCAGCGCGGGCTTCTGGCTGGGCCGGGAATTCTGGGGCAAGGGCTACATGACCGAGGCTTTCGTCGCCGTGCTGGACTACGCGTTCGGCACGCTGGGGCTGAACCGGGTGTCCGCCGGGCACTTCGAGGGCAACCTTGCCAGCGGGCGCGTGCAGCAGAAATGCGGCCTGCGATACGAGGGCACGTACCGGCAGGCCTTTCTCAAAAACGGGCAATATCTAGACGAGATTATGTACGCGATAACAAGAGAAGATTGGGAAAACAAAGCAAATGAATTCGCTTAGGAGAAATAAATTCGCGAAACGCGTTGCAATTTCTGGAAAGATCATGTATAATTGACATGGCGTTGCGCGGCAGCGGTGGTTGCTCCCCTCACTTCCGAAAGGGGGTGAGAAAGGTGGACTTAAACTTTGCGCTCTACATCATGGCATTTCTTGTAGTCGCAACCGGCTATATCCTGTCCATCCGTGGCAATAAGAAGTAACCGCCCCTGAGTGTGACGGCTCGGGCGGTTTCTTCTTCGTTCATTATAAGCAAGTAACGAGGGGAGAGGTTGAGGCCGTCTGCTTGTGTGGCGCCAACCCTCGTGAATAGTATAGCGCATTTTCTCGCCCTTGTCAAGGGTGTTTTTTATCAATACAGAAAGCAAAGGAGACTTCCCTATGCCTGATTTCTACCCAAACATCCCCGCGATTGCCTATGACCCCTCGAGCAAATCCCCCCTGGCCTTCCATTTCTACAACCCCGGAGAGACCCTTCTAGGTAAAACGATGAAGGACCACCTGCGCTTCGCCATGAGTTACTGGCACACCATGTGCGCCGAGGGCGCGGACATGTTCGGCGTGGGGACCCTGGATAAGAGCTATGGCCGTGCCGACCCCATGAGCAGTGCCTATGCCAAGGCCGAGGCCGCCTTCGAGTTCATGCAAAAGCTTGGCCTGGAGCTCTATTGCTTCCACGACCGGGACATCGCCCCGGAGGCCGGCAACCTGCGCGAGACCAACGCAAGGCTGGATAAAATCAGCGACAGGCTGCTGGAGCTGCAAAAGGCCACGGGCATCACCCCGCTGTGGGGTACGGCGAACCTCTTCAGCAACCCGCGCTATCAGAACGGCGCGGCCAGCAGCTGCTCCCCCGAGGTCTTCGCCTTTGCCGCCGCGCAGGCGAAGAAGGCCCTCGAGCTCACGGTGAAGCTGGGCGGGCAGGGCTTCGTCTTTTGGGGCGGGCGCGAGGGCTACGAAACCCTGCTCAACACCAACTACGCGCTGGAGCAGGACAACATCGCCCGGTTGTTCACCATGGCGCGGGATTACGCGCGTTCGATTGGGTTTCAAGGGCCGTTTTATATTGAGCCCAAGCCCAAGGAGCCCATGAAGCACCAGTACGATTACGACGCCACCACTGCGATTGGCTTTTTGCGCAAATACGGACTGGCGGACGATTTCAAGATGAACATCGAAGCCAACCACGCAACTTTGGCCGGGCACACCTTCCAGCACGAGCTGCGCGTTGCCCGGGAGGAGGGCTTCTTCGGCTCCATCGACGCGAATATCGGTGACCCGCTGCTGGGCTGGGACACAGACCAGTTCCCCACGAATGTCTACGATTCGACGCTTGCCATGCTGGAGGTTCTGGATGCAGGCGGTTTCACAACGGGGGGGCTCAACTTTGACGCCAAGACACGCCGGGCCTCAAACACCTTCGAGGACCTGTTCCAGGCCTACATCGCAGGGATGGACGCTTTCGCCCTTGGTCTTCGTATGGCCGCGAAGCTGCAAGCCGACGGCCGCCTGGACGAGTTTGTTCGTGCCCGCTACGCCGGCTATGAGAGCGGCCTGGGGCTGGATATCGTGCAGGGCCGGGCCGACATGGCCTCCCTGGAGGCCTTTGCCCTAGAGCGGGGAGACGTGGTCACAACCAGCGGCCGGCAGGAGTACCTGGAGCATGTGATGAACTGCGTGATGTTTGGGTGCTAGACTTTAGACGGTAGACGTTAGATTTTAGACTGTGAAGGCATGAAATGTATCTCTTCATCAAGCAAAAGGCCTTCTCCTGGCGGGATCGCTTCGCGGTAAAGGACGCCGCCGGCACTGACCGCTGGTACGCCCAGGGGGAGCTGTTCTCCTGGGGGCGCAAGCTGCATGTCTACGACGCCCGGGGGAACGAGGCCGCGTTCCTGCGCCAGCGGATGTGGACGTTCTTCCAGCAGAAATATTTCATCGAGTTGGTAGGCCGGGCTGGACCGCCTCTTGTGCTGGCGAGGGAGTTCGGCTTCAAGCGCAGGTACCACCTGGAGGGCCTGCCATGGCGCATGACGGGCGACTTCTGGGCGCATGAGTACACCCTCTTTGAGGGAAACAGCGTTGTGATGCGCATCTCGAAGGAGTGGTTTACTTGGGGCGATTCCTACCGGCTGGACATCGCAGACCCGCGCAATGAGCTGCTGTGCCTGTGCGTCGCGCTCGCGGTGGATTGCATGAATGCGGACGCGGCGGCAGCAGCGGCGGCAACGTAAAAAAAGCCCCCTCTCGGTTGCGAGGGGGATGTCATGAAATGCTGGGGGTGCCTAAGCCAACCCCAAATACTCCTCCAAGCACTGCCCGCTGGCCTTCATCGCCGTGGCCGGCCCCGCGCCCACGTAGCGCCAGTGCCAGGGCTCGTAGGTGATCTGCGTGATTTCGATCTTATCCTTCGGGTAGCGCATGATGAAGCCGTATTCATGCGCGTTGGCCGTCAGCCAGGCGAATTCCTTGGTGGTATCGAAGCTCACGCGGGTGTCCCACACACCGGGGCTGGTGATATCCATGGCGAGGCCCGCGGCGTGCTCGCTGCAGCCGGGCGGGAGAATGCTCTGCGCCGCGATGTTCACGGCCTGGGTATAGCTGTAGCCCCGGTCCACGTTGGTCTGGATCAGGCGCTCGAAGTTGGTCTTCTGCCGGGCGTTGCTGCGATAGCCCGAGTAGGGGATGAGCTCCGCACCGTCGGCCTTCGCGGCGTCGTACATTTTCTTGTATTGCGTTGCCGCCGTGGCCTCCATCTGGATTTTCTCCGGATAGCTCTCCACGCAGACCTTCAGCGCGGGCGCGTAGTTCTCGGGCAGATGGTAGTTCCTGTTCACGCAGATCAGGTAGGGATCCGCGGGCACCCTGGCCAGCACCGGCGCGATGCCTGGGTAGTCGTAGGCGTATGACGCGCTGCCCGGCTGGACCGTGGGCTTTTTGGTGCTCGTTGTGGTTGTGTTGGTTGTTGTCGTGGCAGTGGCGGTTGGAGTTGTGGACGTGGTCGATTCGGTTGTTACGGCATCGGTTTCGGCCATTTCAATGGTTACGCTCGTCGTTGTCATCGTTGTGATTTCCTGTTCAGCTTCCGTACTGCAAGCCGCCAGCACAAGCAGCGCTGGAATCAGGATCAGCCATCGTTTTTTCATCTTTATACCTCCGCATGTCCTATTTTACGACTTAATCTAGTATTTGTCAAGGAGGGATTCCCATGCGTTCGCCCATTCTTATCGGCCTGGATATCGGCACCTCCAGCTGCAAGGCGCTGGCCATCGACGAAAACGCCCGCCTGCTGGCCTCCGAGAGCGAGGAATACCCCTGCCACGCCCCCCGTCCCGGCTGGAGCGAGCAGAACCCCGCCGACTGGTGGCGCGGCGCCTGCGCGGCTCTGCGGCGTTTGATGCGAAAAATCGAGCCTGCACGGATTGCCGCCATCGGCCTTTCCGGCCAGATGCACGGCATGGTGGCCCTGGACGCACAATTGCAAGTCCTGCGCCCCGCGATTTTGTGGAACGACCAGCGCACCGCGCGCCAGTGCGAGGAAATCACCGATGCCGCCGGCGGACCCGAGGGCCTGCTGCGCCTGACCAACAACGCCATGCTTACGGGCTTCACCGGGGGGAAAATCCTCTGGTTTCGCGAAAATGAGCCCGTGCTCTACGCGAAATGCGTGAAGATCATTAACCCGAAAGATTACATAAACTTCTTGCTTACGGGAGAAACCGCCACGGATGTCAGCGATGCCAGCGGCACCGGCCTTTACGACGTGGAGAATGGCCGGTGGAGCGGCGAACTCTTGGATAACTTGGACATTTCAGAGGATTTGTTCGCGAGGGCGTATCAATCGACTGAAATTATCGGCAAAATCGCCAAAGAAGCGGCTGGGTTGACCGGCCTGCCGGAGGGCCTTCCCGTTGTCGCGGGCGGCGGCGACGCCGTACTCTCCGCTGTGGGCATGGGCCTGGAGGAGGCCGGGCAGCTGGCCGTCACCCTGGGCACCAGCGGGGTGGTCGCACGTCATGTGCCCGCGTTCTTCGCAAACGAGGGCGCGAAGCTGCAGTTCTCGCGGGCCTGCCTGCCGGGGCTGTTCCACGTGATGGGCGTCACGCTCTCGGCGGCAGGGAGTTATCAATGGCTCGAAACCCTCCTGGGTGACCCGCGCCTGGCCTCCCGCGGTGAGCGCTACCAGGCCCTGGACGAGGCCGCTTCGCCGTCCCCGCCGGGCGCGAACGGCGCGCTGTTCCTGCCCTACTTGAGCGGCGAGCGCTGCCCCGTGAACGACGCGGACGCCACCGGCTGCTTCCTCGGCCTGCGCGGACAGACATCGAAGGGCGATCTTGCCCGGGCAGTGCTGGAGGGCGTGGCCTTCTCCCTGTGGCAAGTGTACGACCTGATGGCCGACGCCACCGGCCCGGCAAAGCGCCTGATCCTCGCGGGGGGCGGCGCGGTGAGCCCCCTCTGGCGGCAGATTTTCGCCGACGCCTTCGATCTGCCCGTCGTTACCCTCGAGGCTGGCGACGAGGGCAGCTCCTTCGGCGCGGCGATCCTCGCGGGCTTGGGCGCGGGGGTATGGTCCAATGCCGGGGAGGCCCTGGGGCAGCTGCAGGTGAAAAGCGAAACGCTCCCGATCGAGGGGCATGTGCCCGTGTATCGGGAGCGCTATGGGGTGTATAAGAGGGTGTATCCGGCGGTGAAAGACATTTAAGGTGTTTATACAGAGACACATGGGCGGCTTTCCCTATAAGTAAGGGTTTGGCTAGAGCAAAAAGCGCAATTGGCCCAAGCAGGTTCGGGGTTTTGAATACAGTAATTGCCAACACGAAGTGAAGAAAGTATCAAGTTTGCAGAAGGGCTTGCCGATTGACCGCTCGCAGGGATTTTTCCTGTTGCGGCGGCTCTTCCGCTGTGGTATAATGGAAGCATCCCAACAACAAGGAGAACCGTCATGAGAATTCGCGTTTACAACACCCTTCCGGCGCTCGGCGCGGCGGCGGCAGAGCAGGCCGCGGGCATCATCAACGCCGCGATAGCGAAAAGCGGCGCGGCGCGCATCGTGCTGTCCACCGGGGCATCGCAATTCCCCTTCTTCGACGCCCTGGCGGGGTATCCCATCAACTGGGCGCGCGTGGAGGCGTTCCACTTGGACGAGTATGTCGGCATCGATGACCAACACATCGCCAGTTTCCGCAAATACCTCCGGGAGCGCTTCGACAGCGTGTTCAAGCCGGGCAGGATGCACTACGTCAGCGGCGAGGGGGATGTGGCGGCCAGTATCGCTGCGCTGCGCGCCGAACTGCTGCGCGCGCCGATTGATCTCGGTATGATCGGCATCGGGGAGAACGGGCACCTGGCCTTCAACGACCCGCCCGCCGATTTCGAAACCGAGGCGGCATTCCACGTGGTGTATCTCGACGACGCCTGCAAGGCGCAGCAGGTGCGCGAGGGCTGGTTCCCCACGCCCGCGGACGTGCCCCCCGCCGCGATCTCTATGTCAATCAAACAGATACTCAAGTGCAAGGCGATAATCTCTGTCGTCCCCCATGCCGTGAAAGTGGACGCCGTGTGCGGCACGGTGCGCCAGGAGGTGAACAACATGCTTCCGGCGACCATTCTCAAGCAGCATGGCGACGTCACGATCTACCTCGACAGCGCGTCTGCCGCGGGATTGACCGGAGAGGAACTGGCGCGGTGGGCGTGAGGCTCGCAACCACCTTTTCCCGCTCAACAGGATAAATCCCAACAATATTTTACATATCGCTGTTTGGGTGCACGAAATCCATATAATTTTACGCGCTGAAGTGTTGACTCCCCCCCGTATACGCGATATGATAGTCTCACAGCCGGAGTGAAACGCATAGACGGAGGATGTATTTCAGATATGGCCGTAAAAGAGCTGGAAGTTTTGGAAGTGCTGCACAACGTTTATTTTCTCGACAGCGGGGGCGCTTTGATTTGCCCGCCCGTGCGTGTGCCCCGTGGCCAGGGCGTGCGGCCCCCGGCCTATACCCCGGACGACTCCCGCGAATTCCTCGGCTGGAGCCGCTCCACCGCCCGCGTGATGCAAGACGTCTACTGCGTGGCCGTCACCCGCGAGAAGCAGCAGCCGGCCACGATGGAGCAGGCCGTTTGCCGCGTGCTCGTGCTGGAGCTGCGCGGGCAGAGGCGCGCCGCGCTGTTCCCGCTGGGCAACTGGGCCAAGGGCGAAACCCTCACCCGGGACGACCTGGCCTGCCTGCACCTGCGCCGCGTGGAGAGGCTTCGCCCCTTCCGCTGCCCCATCGTGGGCGATACCCTGCTCGCCGTCACAGATTTCGGCGTGCGCGCCTTCGATACCGCCCTGCGTCCCCTGGAGGGCCTGCTGGAGCTCATGCCAACGGTACATCGTTCGACGCCGTCTCTAGCGTGTGACGAGGCCCTGCTGGCAAAGGAGGCGTGAGCGTATGATGACCTATCGTGTGGAGTTCTTCGACGCCGACGGCGCCTTCCTCGGCGAACGCCGCGTGCCCCCCGGCCAGACCGCCCTGCTACTGGCTCCCAAGCCCCGGCCTCCCAAGGGCTGGCGCTTTGACCACTGGGAACCCCAGGTGTCCTATGTCTACTCCAACGTGCGTGCCGTGGCGGCCTACACCCCCAAGGAGTACCTCGTCACCTTCCTGAGCGAGACCGGCGCGGTGCTCAAGCGCGAATACGTCCCCCACGGCCACGATGCCGTTCCGCCGCGCTACGACCCCGGCGGCAGCCCCGCGCGCTGGAACGGCCGTACGCAGAATATTCAGCGCCCCCAGGCCTTCAGCGCCGTGGTTGAAGAGCATCTGGCGTAACACCCCCACGCCTGCGGCGTTTCCCCCCTCTGAAGAGGGGGGGCGTGCAGAGTACCATGACGGGGTGCAAAAAGACAAGCATAACCTGTCCCCCTCCCGCATAGGCATGTACAAACGGGAGGAGGACGGCTTTTTTATGCAGTTATCCCTAAGCACTAGACCCTTCGACCAAGCCATCGCCCGCCTGCCGGATTTCATGCTCGCACACCTAGCCCGCCTGCCGGATGGTGTGCGTGCCCGCGCGACAGAGATACGCATTCGCGCGGGCGGGCCGCTCGCCCTCACCCTGCCGGAGGGACCGCTGTTCCTCACGGCGTCGGGGGGAACCACGGCGTACCCCCGGGAGGACTGCGTACGGCTCACCGGGGCGCAGTTGGCGCAGATCCTGCGCGCCCTGTGCGAGTACTCCGTCCACAGCTACACCGAGGACATCGCCCGGGGCTACGTCACACTGCCGGGCGGGCACCGGGCGGGCGTGTGCGGCACGGCGGTGACCGAGCGCGTCAATGCCGCCGCGGGAGGCGTGGTCACGGCCGTGCGCGATATTTCCTCCATCAACCTGCGCATCGCCCGGGAAATCCACGGCGCGGCGAGCGAGCTGTTCACGCGCCTATATCAAAACGGGGATTTGCCCGGCATTCTGATTTCCGGCCCGCCCGGCAGCGGCAAGACCACCCTCCTGCGCGACCTCGCCCGCCGCATTTCTACTGATCTTTACAAACGTGTGGCCATCATCGACGAACGCGGAGAGCTGGCCGGCGCCCGGGAGGGTACGCCCTGCTGCGATGTAGGATCAAACACCGACGTCCTCACAGGCTACCCCAAGGGCGAGGGCATCCTGCTGGCCATTCGCGCTCTCTCGCCTGAAATAATCCTCTGTGACGAGCTGGGCGGCGAAGCCGACGCCGCGGCCCTGGAGGCCGGTTTCCATACGGGTGTGCGCTTCGTGGCGACCATCCACGCCGGCAATGCCGACGAGGCTCTCTCTCGCCCCGTGGCCCGCCGGCTGCTCTCCCGCGGCGCGTTCGATTGGCTGGTCCATCTGGAATTCCCCTGCAACATCGCTGATATAAAGGCACTGGAAATGAGAAATGTGAATGCAGAATGCAGAATTGCTTAAGAATCTGGCTTTGGCGTTGCTCTTCCTCGCCTGCGGGGGCACAGGCGCGATGATCTCCCGGGCTATGCTTGCCCGCGTGCGCGAGCTCGAGTGCAGCCTGCAGATGATCGCCTCCCTGCGCGCGCAATTGCAGTTCAGCCGCCCGCCCCTGCCGCAGATGCTCGAGGCCGTGTGCGGGCAGAGCCAGCGCCCGGCGTTTCTGCCCCACTGCCTCGCGCGTATGAGAGAAGGCGTGGTGTTCCCCCTTGCCTGGCGCGGCGCGATTGAATCCCACGCGGGCCTTGGCCTGCGGGAGGAGGACCGGCGGCAGTTGCTTACCCTGGGGGAACTGCTGGGGGCCGGCGACGCAGAAGGCCAGCGCGAGGCCCTGCTGGTGCAGGAATCCCTCTTGCAGACCCAGTTGGAGCATTCACGCGCGCAGAGAGATACGAAAGGCCGCGCGATTTTCCTGCTGGGCATTTTGGCGGGGCTGACTTTGATGATATTGCTGATGTGAAAGTTACCCCCTCACCCGCTAGTGCGTCTCCTGTGGGAGCCGCTGGCGGGAGCTCCCCCAAGGGGGAGCCAACCTCCTCGCGAGGAGGTTTTAAAGTCGCCCCCTTGGGGGACGCTGAGGCGTCCTGGGAGAATACTCCCTCTTCGGTCGCATTCTAGCCCAGGTGTCACGCGGTGACAGAGGAGGATAAAAGAAAGAAGGAAAATACCATGGACTTCACGCTCATCCTGAAAGTCGCGGCGGTGGGCCTCATCGTGGCCATCCTGCAACAGATCCTGTCCAAGCTCGGGCGGGACGAATACGGTATGCTCGTTGTGCTGGCGGGGATTGTGGTCATCCTGCTCATGCTGGTGCCGCAGTTGGTCAACCTGCTGGAGACGGTGCAAAGCGTAATGCCGATATGACACCCCCCTGCCCTACGGGCTCCCCCCCTCTGAAGAGTGGGGCTATCTTTGCTCTAGCCAACGGTACGGAAAAAAGCACAGCAGGCCCCCTTCTTTAGAGGGGGGATGTCACGCAGTGACAGGGGGGTGTTCACCATGTGGAAACTCGTCACGGCCGCCGTGGCCGCCGCATTGGCCGCGCTCATCGTGCGGCAGGTCAAACCGGAGCTGGCCCTGTTTGTGCAGCTGGGGGGCGTGCTGGCGGTAGCCCTGCTGCTCATGGGCGCTCTGCAGGAGCTCCTGGCTGCAGTGCAGGGGATGCTTCAGTTCGCCCCCGGCGGAGGAGACCCCACCTTCGGCGGCAACAGCACATACACCATGCTGGTTAAGGCGCTGGGCGTGTGCATCACCACGCAGCTGGCGGCGGATATCTGCCGGGACAGCGGCTCGAACTCCCTGGCCAACATCGTGGAGCTCGGCGGGCGCCTGCTGGTGCTGGGGCTCACCCTGCCGCTGCTGAGGAGTATCGCGGAACTGGCGGTGGGATTGATACGGGGGTGATAGATATGAGGTTTTTTAAGTGCTCCGCACAACCCCCCCGGCTCCCTCCGGTCGTGTCAGCTCCGCTGAGCCACGCACCGGCCCCCCATGGGGGGCATCCTGACGATTGCCGAGGGAGTTGTGCGACAAAACCAAAAAAGTTGTGTCTTTGTCAAGATGCCCCCCTTGGAGGGCCGGTGCGTGGCTCAGCGGAGCTGACACGACCGGAGGGAGCCGGGGGGGTGATGCGGAGGATAAAAAAATATCTGCTGATAGCTATGATTATTGTTATAATGCTACCTTTGTTCCTAATCCCCGCCGCCGCGCAGGAAACCGACGCCATTCAGGAGCCCGCCGTATTCCAGTCGCAGCTGGAGGCATCCGGGGCCAAATCCATGGTGGACGCCCTTCCCGACGATGCCCGCGAAACCCTGCGCGCCCTGGGCGTGGACGGCATCGACCTGTATTCCCTGCTGGGAGCCTCACCCAGGGACATCATCGCCCAGCTGTTCAATATGCTGCAAGGGGGCTTGGGGAAGGTGCTGCGCTCCGGGGCTATGGCCCTGGGCGTGGTGGTGCTGCTCAGTTTTGCTTTCGCGGCCATGCCGGAGGACGAAAAAATCCGCCACTCCCTGGAAGTGACGGGCAGCATGTTCGCGCTGATCCTGCTCCTGCCGGGCTTGGCGGAGCTCATGCGCGCGGCGGCGGCGGTGGTGAAAACCGGCAGCAACTTCGCCCTGCTGCTCATTCCCATTCTGGCCGGGGTCATCACAGCCTCGGGGAAACCCGCCCTGGCGCTGAGCTACCACAGCATCGCGTTCATGGCGGCGCAGGGACTCTCGCAGCTGGCCGACGGCGTGATCATCCCCTGCACGGGCGTGGTGCTGGGCTTGAGCCTGGTGGACGGCGCGGCGAAGGACGCGCGGCTCTCGGCGATTGCCAACGCCATCAAAAAGGCGGTGATCGGCGCCTTCGCGCTGTTGGCGGGCCTATTCTCGGCCCTGCTGAGCATCAAGAGCCTCATCGCCAACACGGCCGACGCCTTGGTGATTCGGGGGGTGAAGGTTGTGGCGGGCAGTATCCCGCTGGTGGGCGGCGCGCTGAGCGAATCGGTGGGGGCCATCCTCAGCAGCGTCACGCTGGTGAAGGGGGCGGTGGGGGGCTTCGCGCTGCTGGCGGCCCTGGCGCTATATGCCCCTGTTTTGGTTGAACTGCTGCTTTGGTCGGTGATGCTCAAGCTGCTCGCCGCGGCCTCGGAGCTCTTCCGGCAATCCAAGGCCGCCGAGGTATTCAAGAGTGCGGCCTACGCTGTGGCGATTCTCGGCGCCTGCGTGGTGTTCAACGCGGCCCTGCTGCTGATCTCCACGGGACTGGTGATAACGGTGGGGAGAGGGAATTGATCATGGAACAGCTTCGTACCTGGGCTCTCTCCGTGGCCATGGCGGCCCTGGCCGGCGGCCTGGTCTGGATGCTGGCCCCAAAGGGCAACGTACAAAAGGCCCTGCGCGCGTTGATAGGTGTGTTCCTGCTGTGTGCGTTCCTGTCGCCCTTTTTCCAGCGCGGCGGCGTCAGCCTGGACTGGATACTCCCCGAAATGCAGAGTGCCCCTGTCATCCCAGCCTTGGAGGACACAGTGGCCCGTCAGCTCAAAACGGCTGTGGAGGAGGAGATCGCCAAGCGCATTCAGGCCGTGCTGGACGAGCGCGGCGTGGCCGGACAAATTTCCCTGGACACGTCTATCTGGCCCGACGGAAGCATAGAGATAGTTACGGCGCAAGTGCTCGTGCCGCCGGGGACAAACACGCGGGGCTTGGCGGCGGCCATCAGTGCGCAGGCCGGTTTTGACGTGGAAATTGTAGCAGGAGAACAAAACGATGGATAGGGATGACAGGGCAAGCAATCTCAGCATGCTGTTGCGCAAGTGGAAGATCGGGCGCTGGCAGGCCGTTGTGCTGGCCGCGGGGCTGGCCGGGCTGCTGCTGCTGTGCGTCACCTCCCTCCCATCCGGTGGAAGAAGCCCCTCGGGCGCACAGAACCCGGCGCAGGAGAGCATACGCATCGATCTGACGGCCTACGAGCAGCAGCTGGAACGGCGGCTGGGCGAGATCATCGGCGCCATTGCCGGGGCGGGGGAGGCCCGCGTCATGCTCACCCTCGAGAGCGGCAGCGAGCCCATATACGCTGTCCAGGGCAAAACCGATTCCAAGCACAGCTACTCCGACAGCGCCACAGAGGAAACCCTGAGCGCCAACAAAGAATACGTGATCATCGGCAGCGGCGCGGGTGAGCAGGGCCTTGTACTCAAGATGATGGAGCCCCAGGTGCGCGGCGTGGCGGTGATCTGCCGGGGCGGCGACGATCTCTTCGTGCGCCAGGCCATCGTGGAGGCCGTCACGGCGGTGCTGGGCATAGGCAGCAACAAGGTGAGCGTGGCGAAAATGGGCGGTGCGGGCTGAATGGCGTCGCTCCGCGATACTCCCTCACCCGCCGCCGTCTCCTGCGGGAGCCGGTAGCGGCGGGCGCTCCCTCACGAGGGAGCCAGGGGATTTTTTGCCGTGAGTTTCTGCAATCTTTCGGAAACAAACCTCAGGCTCCCTCGTGAGGGAGCTCCGCCCGCAGGCGGTGAGGGAGTATCGCGGAGCGACATTCGTCGTTTTGCAATAAAACTAATCATCGAAGGAGATTTACAAATGAAAAGTCTCATGAAAAAACGGCAGCTGGTTCTGGTGACCCTGGTGCTCGCGCTAGGCGCGGCGGTGTTCGTCAACTGGTACTACTCCAACCCGAGCGTGGCGGCGGACGCCCAAACCATGCCCCCCGTGCAGGGGAGCATCAGCCAGGGCGGTGAGGAGCACCTGGGTGACAGCCTCTACGTGCACAACCCCTACAGCACCTCCGCAGGGGAGTACTTCGCAGGGGCGAAGCTGCGGCGCGGCGCGGCCCACGACGAGGCCAAGGACGTCCTCAATGCCGTGATTACAGACAGCAAGGCCGACGCCAAGGCCGTGGCCGACGCCAGCAAGGCTTTGCAAGCGCTGGCCAACGCCATCAAGCTTGAGGCCGACTGCGAGTCCCTCATCAACGCCAAAACCGGCAGCGAGTGCCTGGTGACCATAGGCGAGAGCAGCGTGGAAGCCGTGCTGGGCGGCCCGCCCATCGATAGCGCCATGGCCCTGCAGATCAAAGAGATCCTGTTGCAAAAGACTGGCTATGGCCCGGGGCAGGTGAGCATTGTGGAGTTGAAGGGGTAGGGGCACGCTCCCCCCTGTCGCTGCGGCGACAGCCCCCCTCGCAAGCGAAGGGGGCTGGGGATTGCGGTTCATCCGAATCTTGCGGTTTGAGCACAAAAAGCCCCCCTCGCTCGCGAGGGGGGTGGCCGAAGGCCGGGGGGAGCATAAAATCACTCTCTCGGCTTAATATTCACCCCCACCGCCAGCCTGCCAAGCACATCCGTGCAGGTGCGCCCGCACAGCAGGTCGATGATCATCTCGCATTGCTCCGGGTCGGCGGAATCCATCTTGCCATCCTTATCCAATGTTATGCCGTAGGCGGCCAGGAAGTCGATGCGCGCTTCAATCGAAAGCCCCGCGATATGCGCGAGAATCTCCTTGTCGAAGTCCAGGAATTTCTTCGTATGTTTGCCCCCCAGGGCCGTAAATTCCAGCTGCTCATAGCTGCCCACTACGTCCGCCTCTGCGATCTGCTCCAGGCGGCGGGCGCACACGGCGTCGGCCCGGCTCTCCAGTTCCAGGTCCTTGCCCACGGCTTCGCTGATGAGATAGCACACGCCGTCCATCAGCAGGAAATCCACCTGGGGCGTGAACTTCAGAAGAGGGCTCTGCGCCTCGGCGATGGCCTCGCCCTGCCCGGTGCACAGCAGCGCCTTCGCCCCGCTGATGAAGGGGTTCGTCCGCCGCAGGAAGAGAATTTCCTTCGCCGGCTCATAGACTTCGTCA
>Ga0123353_10001744_pt1 | contig 26673 bp, 21 predicted proteins | sample TergutLab28metaG_3_FD_92763 | JGI IMG/M metagenome (GOLD analysis project Ga0123353, IMG submission 92763) | Labiotermes labralis P3 segment gut microbial communities from Petit-Saut dam, French Guiana - Lab288 P3 | ecosystem: Host-associated > Arthropoda: Insects > Digestive system > Gut ...
GGCCTCGGGCTGATAGTAGTCGTAATAGCTGATGAAATACTCCACCGCATGGGTCGGGAAGAACGCCTTGAGCTCCGAAAAGAGCTGCGCCGCCAGCGTCTTGTTGTGCGAGATGATGAGCGCGGGCCGTCCCCATTCGCGGATGACGTTCGCCATGGTGAACGTCTTGCCCGAGCCTGTTACGCCCTCCAGCGTCAGCCGCCGCGCGCCCGCCCGCAGGCCCTCCGCCAGCCGCGCAATGGCCTGCGGCTGATCGCCCTCCGGCCCGAACGGCGCGTCAATCGCAAAGGTCGCGTGAGGGTCAGTCCGCATGGCGGTTACGGTTCCTTGATGCGCAACGCCGGGAACATCTTGCGGAAGTCATCCGCATTGCGGGTCAACAGCCCCTGATGCCCTAGCGCAAACGCACCGATCAGAACGTCCGCAATCGGGCGTTTAACCGCCAGATGCTTCCGCTTAAGAAGCGTCTGCTGATGCCATGCCTTGTGCGCGCGTTGCGTGTCGTCCCACGTCCATTCGCAAGCATAGACAATGCCAATCGAATCAAGGAACACCCGTTGCCTGTGTCCGTCGCCCCAAAACGCTGGGGCAAGTTCGACGTAAGAGATAGGACACAGCACAAGCCCCTCGGGTATCATTTTATAAAGGAGTGCCGCCGACTTCTTGCCAAAGGCTAGGTCGTGCTCAAGGATGTCAATCAACAGGCATGTGTCAACAACCCAACTCACTCTTCCTCCCCCTCGCGGAGTTCCTTCATCCAGTCGGCAGTGCGCCTGGTTTTGCGGAAAGTGGCGGCGAATCCGAGCATAGCGTACACGCCGCTTTGTGCGGGTTTCGTAGGTGTGCTTACGCGGCAATCGCCTTCGCCGGTTACTTCCCAAAGCAACCGCTTACCGGGGTTCCAGTTCAACTGAGACCGTATTTCCGCCGGGATGGAAATCTGCCCCCGTTCAGTAATAGATGTAACAAGTGTTTTCATGCGCAACATCATACATCATGTGTGGTCATCATGTCAAGGGGAGGGAATGAAAAATTTTTAGGCCGCTTCCGCTTCCTGTTGCTTCTGTGATGCGCGCTTCACCCTTCACGCGAATCCACGTCCACCCGCACCCACCTTTGCATATCCCATAGCTTGTCCATCATTTCTTGGCGGGATTCAAACTGGAGGATCATGGCCCCCAGCGTCTCGCTCGAGCTCATGCATGCATGGACCGTGTCCCCCTTGTTGAAATACATGATCATCTCGACGAGGTTGTCCCTCCTGAAAGCATCGTCTATCCAGACATCCCCCAGCACCCCGCCACGCGGGCTGTGCACGCCGTAGCAGCCCCAGAAGCCTTCCGGGGCCTTCATCCCCAGGTCCGAGCAATCCAGCCCCATCGCCGCCCTGATGGTGTACTCGACCAGATCCACGCCCGTCGCGTACCGCGTAACCTGCGGCAGGAAGTCCCCGCCGTTGCGCGCCCCCACCTCCATCAGGAACACGGCGTCATTGTCGCCCACCCGCACGTCGAAATTATACGCCCCCGTCTTCATGCCGAGCAGACGCAGCAGCCGCTGGATCTCGCCATGTATCTTATCCTGCACCTGCTCAGAGCCGCTATACGGCCAGCTTGCGGCGAAGGGATAAAACGGGTTGCGCGAGCGAGCGTCGAAATGGTCGTCCGCGAAACACCTGAACACCAGCTCCCCGTCAACGGAAAAACCGTCGCCCGTGATCGGGCGGCCGTTCCCCTCCACAAACTCCTCAACGACAAACCGCTTCGCCCGCGAGAACGACAGCGCATACTCAATCTGCCGGGGCAGGTCCTCCGCGCGCTCCAGCTTGGTAATGCCCTTGCTCCCCGACGAGTCAACCGGCTTGACCATGACCGGCAGCCTAAAGTCGCGGATCTCCCGGATGGCGTCCTCGGCCCGGGCATACCCCCTAGCCCACGGGACATTGAAATGGTTGTCCTTCAGGAAACGCCTGAACAGGTCCTTGTTCGACAAGATCTCCACCGAGCGGTACGGGCTCGTCGGGAAGCCCATCTGCTCGCACACGTAAGCGGCCGTGGTCGCCGCCGGGTCCGACGCATAGCAGACAACCCCGTCCACACGGAGCCGCTTGGCCAGGCCCAGGACCGCCTCCTTGTCCGTGGTGCTGACGTTATGGTACTCATGCGCAAACCGGTGCCCGGGGTTACCCGGGAGGTAGTCGCACGAGATCACATGATACCCCATGCCCACAGCCGCCTGGATAGACGGCACCTGAGCATGAGCCCCACCGAGCATCAGTATTTTCTTCATATTAAGCAATCAGCAGCCCGGCAGCTCGCCTGTTTCCTGCCACGGGCAACAACATCACTCTAGACTTGTAATTTCAAGTCAAACCGGAAATGGCTGTTCATTTGCCAGCCGGGCAGCGCAATCCTTTCGCACGACGAGAACCCCGCATAATCCGCGAGCCTCACCAAATCCTCCTGAATGAACCAGGTGCCGATCGAAGGCGTCTCATGCTTCACCTCGTCGAAATAGATTTTCTCGTATTCCCTTGTGTTTGCGAAATCCCAGAGCTTCAGCCTGTCAGGGATACCGCCGATGTAAAACATGCCGCCCGTGTGCTTCAAGAGCGCGTGCGCCTTCTCAAACAGCAAAACCGTTTCCCGCTCCGAAAAATGCTGCAACGCGAAATACAGGAAGACATGCGTATAGGGAGGATGCCCGTCCAGCGCCATCGCCACGACATCCTCCATTTTCACCGTAACGTTCGTGATGTTCTGCCTGGCCAGCTCAGCCGCCAAGACGCCCAGCAGCGGCTTCGAGAAATCAACCGCCGTGATCTGTTTGACCCGTTTTGAAAGCGGGAGGGTCCAAACCCCGTTCCCGCAGCAAAGCTCCAGGACCGACGAGGCCTCATTCAACTGCATTTCTTCCGCGACCCAATCAACCGTCTTTAGAAACAGGTCATCTGAGACAGGCTGTTTCCGGACGGTCCTCCCGACCTGGCTCTGCAGGTCAGTGTCCGTTGAAACCTCATTCCAGAGATCTCTCCAATAATTCGACATCACGTCCTCTCCCTTGCCTCGGCAAACAAATTCCTTATACTCCCGAGGAAAATAGGATATACCATCCGCCGTATGAAGGCCAACAAAAAAATGACGTAAGGTAACGCACGGCGGGACGCCGTGATTAGTGGGTAGTGGTTAGTGGTTAGTGGGTAGAGAGGGCTAGCCACTATCCACTAAGGAATTGGGTAGCGCACGGCGTCCCGCCGTGCTTAGTGGTTAGTGATTAGAGAGGGCTAGCCACTAACCACTAACCACTAACCACTAACTATAGTCATTCAACTTGATATTGGCAGATGAGTATTCGAATAAAAAAGGCTGAAAGCCTGACACATACTAGCGTAGGGCAACGCCCTACGTATGGAGTGCGAAAAGATACACAAGGCTGAAAGCCTTGTACATTGTGGGGCTTCTTTATGTGCAAGGCTTTCAGCCTTGAAATCTTTTGTTTGCCGTTACGTAGGGCGTTGCCCTACGCTAGTATGTGTCAGGGCTTCGCCCTGAGCTGCCAATGCCAAGTTTATCCACTATCCACTACCCACTAACTACTAACCACTCAGGAATTGGGTAGGGACGGATCTCCGAGCCGTCCGCAGGTAGCACGGCAATGGTAACGGCGGTTTCGGAGAAACCGCCCTACCCAGCGGCCCCTACGCTTTATAAGGTAGCGCACGGCGTCCCGCCGTGCTTAGTGATTAGTGATTAGAGAGGGCTATCCACTATCCACTAACCACTAATCACTAACCACTAAGGAATTGGGCACAGCAACGGTAACGGCGGTTTCGGAGAAACCGCCCTACCCAGCGGCCCCTACGCTTTATAAGGTAGCGCACGGCGTCCCGCCGTGCTTAGTGATTAGAGAGGGCTAACCACTATCCACTAACCACTAATCACTTTAAGGAATTGCGTAGGGCAACGCCCTACGCTAGAGCGCCAGGTATGCCTTGACCGCGGGGGTCAAGACAGCCGGGGCACTCGGAAGCGCGGAGAGGTCGAAGCGCGGGATCAGGTCGCGGAGGGTGAGGCGCTCACCCCACGCCGCCCAGCCGCACCACCACGCCAGCAGGCCGATGATTTGCTCCGCAGGGATCCCCGCCTCACGCAAGGCGCCGATACGCGTGTCGCCGTGGCGTTTGGCAAGCCGCCGCCCATCCTCGCTCACGACCAGCGGCACGTGCAGGAACGCGGGCGGCGCCAGCCCCAGCGCGCGGTAGAGCAGAAGCTGGCGCGGGGTGGCCGGGAGCAGGTCATCGCCGCGCACGACTTCCGTGATGCCCATCGCGGCATCGTCCACGACAACCGCAAGCATATACCCCGCGCCGTGGGGGTCGCGCGCCAGCACGAAATCGCCGCAGGCCGCCGACACCTCCTGCCCGGCCGCACCGGCAAAGCGGTCCTCAAACCGCACCACCTCGCGCGGTGGCGCAATGAACCGCCAGGCGGGCAGACGGCCAGCGGGGAGCGCGCGGCAGGCCTCCCCGTAGCCCGCGAAGCGCCCGCGGCACGTCCCGGGGTAGTAGAGGCCGTCCTCCGTGTGCGGCGCGGATTGCCCGGCCTCGACATCACGGCGCGAGCAGGCACAGGGATACACCAGCCCCTGCCGTTGAAGCCCCTCGAGGGCGGCGGCGTAATGCGCCTGGCGCTCGGTCTGCGTGTAAGGCGCGTGAGCCCCCCCGACATCCGGGCCCTCGTCCCAGTCGAACCCCAGCCAGCGGAGGTCCGCCAACGCCGCGGCCGCCGCGCCGGGCTTGTTCTTGGGATGGTCCAGGTCTTCCATCCGCAACACCACCTGCCCGCCGCACGCACGGGCACGCAGCCACGCAACCATGAACGTGCGGGCATTGCCCAGGTGCAGCGCACCCGTCGGGCTCGGCGCCAGACGGCCACGCAGGGGCGCGCGGGAGCCCTGAAACCCTAATGTGTCAGAATCGGGATCCGCCATGCTCACGCTCGAACTCTCGAACTTTAGAACGTTAGAACGTCTTCACTGCTTCCACCGTCTCCCACGCGATGCGCTGGAAGACGCGCGCCTGTTCGGCCGTCAGGCCGCTGTTGGCGTGGGCGACTTTCCCCTCGGGGGACTCCCCGTAGAGGCAGGCGTAATGCACCAGCGCGACGAGGTAGCGCCCCTGCCGCATGAGGTGGATGTTGTCCGAGAAAATCTCGGCGTTGAACGCTTTCATGCCGGGGACGTCCCCCGCCTCCATCGCCTGTTTCAGGCGCACCAGCGCCGGGCCGCCCGGGACCAGGCGGACCGGCTTCTCGCCCGCCAGCGCGTTCCACCGGTCCAAGACCTCCCGGTAGTAGAGCATCTTGTTTGCCATGGCCTCCTCCCATGTGGCCGGCTGGCGGTTCGGCGGGAACCACGGGGGCTTCATCCACCCGGCGCCCTCGCAATGCGCGTCCTTCGCCCACCGCAGCGAGGGCCACTGCGCGTAAAGCCACGGCTGGACACCGGGGTTGTGCTGACGCGCAAGCTGGATGAACTGGCCGCCGAACTCCGCATCGCTGTCAATGCCCGGCGGGTTCGGGAACGGCTGGAGGAACAGGTGGTCCACCCGCTTCTCGGCGAACACGCGCGGGTAATTGTTCATCCACCCCTCCGGCGAGGCAAACCCCTTCTCATTCAGCTTCCAGTTGCCCTCGATACCGCAGCCGGGGATCGTCTTTCGCATATAGTACAGGTTCTTGCCGCCGCTGGCCGCCACCTCCGACAGGAACCCGTTCACCGTGTCCGTCAGGCTGTTCCCGATGTGATAGGTGATGAGCTGCGGAACGTTCTCCGCCCCTGCGCCGATACGGTAAGAGGCCAGCGCGACATCGCTCTCCGCCACGTTCTCACGGTACGATTTCGCGGCGAGCGTCAGGTTGCGCGTAACCGGGATCGGCCCGGCGTACACCGGGGAGCGCTCATCCGGCACCGAGCCATCCGTCGTATAGCGGATGGTCGCGCCAGCGGGCCAGATTTCGATTTTCACCTCCTGCGCGGCGGCATAGCCCCCCTCTTTCGGGTTGAAGCGCGGCTGCGGCGCTTGCGACTTCCTGCCGAGGTCGAGGCCCGCGTAACTGTTGCCGTCGGGAAACGCAAACCACGTCGCCGGATCGCCGTCGAACGCTTTCGGGAACGACACCTCCTCTTTCTCCTTCGGGAGGTTCGTGCCGAAGGCCTCGCCCGCCAGTCGCCCGGTCGCCGAATAAAACTCGATGCCCGCCAGGCACACCGCGGTCTCCGGCGCGGCAACAAACTTCACATAGCGGTACGGGACAGGGCGCGGGATGACGACCTCCAGCCAGTCGCCCTCAGCGGGCGCACGGGTTACGTCCGCCAGCTTCACAGGTGCGGTGGTCGGCCCCTCCAGCGAACCCGTAATCTGCCCGCCGAGCAACTCGCGCTCCGTGCCGCGCTTCGCCAAGAGGCGGACGCTCGTCAGCGCGTAACTCGCAGGCTTCTCCTCCTGCGCGCAGACGGCGGTTACGAGCGCAAGGCAGGACAACAACAGGCATCTTCTCATGAAACACTCCTTTCGGTTTGCGATTGGTTACGGTCAGTTTAGCAGAGGGCCGCAAGCGAGGCAAGCCCGTGATTGAACATCCCACTCAACGCGCAGAGGCGAGCATCTCCCGGGCGTGTGTTTCAACGATGCCGGTGAGGCCTGTGCCGCCGAGCATACGGGCGATCTCGCGGATGCGGCTGTCATCGGCAAGCAACTCGACTTTCATCTTCGTGCGCCCGTTGACCACATCCTTGCTGACCACATAATGCCGGTGCCCGTACACGGCGGATTGCGGCAGGTGCGTGATGGAAAGGACTTGGTGCGTCTCTGCCACACGGCGCAGCTTCTGCCCGACGGCACGGCCCGTCTCGCCGCCGATGTTCGAGTCAATCTCATCGAACACCAGCACGGGGATGCTGTCGTGCGCGGCCAGCACGGTCTTCACCGCCAGCATGACGCGCGAGATTTCGCCGCTCGACGCGATCGCTTTGAGCGGCCGCATCGGCTCGCCGGGGTTGGGCGCAAACCCGAAAGCGATTTCATCCGCGCCGTGCGCTTCAGGTTCAATGGGCGAGAGGTCAACCGAAAACCCGGATTTCAAAAAGCCGAGGTCGCGCAACTCCGCAACAATCGCCTTACCCAATTTCGCGGCGGCGGCGGTACGGGCCTTGGTCAGTTGCGCGGCCTTCTCCGTGAGTTGCCGGGTTGCCTTTTCGATTTGCCGTGTCACCTCTTGGATCTGTTCGGCGCGTGTGGCCAGGTCATGCAAGCGGTGCTGACTCTTCTCGCAGGTGGCGAGGACAGCGCTCACCGAACCGCCGTATTTCCGTTTCAGGCGTTGCACCAGCGCCATGCGGTCTTCGAGTTGCTGGAGACGCTCGGGGTCGGCCTCGATGTGGCTCAAACGGTCGTTCATGGCGCGTCCAATCTCTTGGAGTTGGGTCGCCGTGTGCTGCGTGTCCGTCTGCCACGCGGCAGCCTCGGGCAGGAGGTGCGCAAGCTCCGCAAGCCGAGCCTGCGCAGACACGAGCAGGTCGAACGCGGACGCTTCGCCGTCTGTCAGCGCATTGCTGATGTCCGTACCCAGCGATAAAATCTGTTCGGCGTTTGCGGCCTCGGCGTGTTGCTGGACAAGGTCGGCCTCGTCGGCCTCGGTCAGCGCGGCGCGGGTAACCTCATCCACGACGAACTGCAAGCGGTCGGTCTCCTCCGCCGCGTTCGGGGCGTCGCCCTGCAACTCGGCGAGCCGTTGCTTCAAGGCGTTGCGGGCGACCCAGCTTTCCGTGCAGGCCGCCAAGGCCGCACCGCAATGCCCGTAGGCATCCAGCACCTGGCGCTGGAACGCAGGGTCCAGCAGCGACTGATGGTCATACGGCCCATGGATGTCCACCAAGAGGCAACCCAGTTTCCGCAGGGTCTGCACGGTGGTCGGCGTATCATTCACGAAGCAACGGCCTGCGCCTGATGAGGCGATTGTGCGGCGCACCAGCAACGCGCCCTCCTCGCAAGCCGGCAGGCCGCATTCCGCCAGCACCTGATTTACAGCCGCCGCGGCCGCCAGCGAAAACACCGCCTCAACGCTGGCCTCCAACGCACCCTCGCGGATGGCCGATTTATCCGCCCGCTCGCCCAGCACCAAATCGAGCGCACCCATCAGCACGGACTTCCCCGCGCCCGTCTCGCCCGTGATGATGTTCAGCCCCGCGCCGAACGCGACAGCGGCCTCTTCGACGATTGCAAGGTTTCGGACTGAAAGGTGGGTTAGCATAGGGATGAAGTTCTAAAGTTCGGGAGCATCCAACCCCCGCCACAGACGAGCGCAGGAGGCCCCGGGGCTGGAGCAACGCCGTAAATCAAACTGTCTCGTTTTCTTACCCATGTGATAAACAAATATACCATACTTTGCGCTTGTAACTCAATATAGCGTTTTCATGGGTAGGGCGGTTTCTCCGAAACCGCCATTTTCCGGGTAGGGCGGTTTCTCCGAAACCGCCGGCATCGTTGCCATTATGCCATTCTGGGTAGGGCGGTTTCTCCGAAACCGCCGTTTTCTTCGTTGCCGTGTTGCCATTTTGGGTAGGGCGGTTTCTCCGAAACCGCCGGCATCGTTGCCATATTGCGGACGGCTCGGAGAGCCGTCCCTACCCAAAAAGTCCCTACCCAAAAACGTCATCGGATGGCTGGGATGCCGTTAACCCGTCATACCATTGGAACGGCCATTCGTCTGGGGTTTTGACCAACCCTTTGCGTACAGGATTGTTGCGAATGTAGTGCCATTTTTCATCACGGGAGGCATCGTTGCGGATGCGATGGTCAAAAAAATCGCATTGCCATGTTATGGCGTTGCGCCGGGCCACAAACCGTTTCCAGTCGTAAATAAGCCGTCGCATAGAAACCTCATGCGTAAAAGAAAAAAGCCCGTGCAGATGGTCAGGCATGAGCATGAGCAGAGAGACCCATAATTTCCCGTCCTCCTGAAGGTAGAGAAGACTTTGCGAAATGGCGGAAGCGATGGCGGGATAGGCGAGTTGGTTATGGTTGCGTGGCACACAATTGATCGTGATAAAGTAAAGAGCGCCATCGGCAACCAACGAGGGCGTTGAGTGGGGGAGTCGTTTACGGGACGGGTATTGCGGACGGACGGGTAGGGCGGTTTCTCCGAAACCGCCGTCATCGTTGCCGTGTTGCGGACGGCTCGGAGATCCGTCCCTACCCAAAAAAACGTCATCGCTGCGGCCGGGTAGGGCGGTTTCTCCGAAACCGCCGGCATCGTTGCCGTGTTGCGGACGGCTCGGAGATCCGTCCCTACCCAAAAAAACGTCATCGCTGCGGCCGGGTAGGGCGGTTTCTCCGAAACCGCCGTCATCGTTGCTATGTTGCGGCCCCAAAGGTGAACGATCTTCGCCATTTGCCATGGACCGAATCCTATTCAGGGGGGATATCCGTCTCAACGCCGTGCGATTTGAGGTAGGGCTCGGCGTCGTTGCCCATGTAGCGGCGGAGGGTCTTGACCGGGGTGCGGGCGAGGTCAACGACAATCAGGCCGTCCACCACCGAGCTGAAATCCGGGTCAACGTTGAACGAGAGCAGCCGTCCGCCGAGCTTGAGGTACTGGCGCAACAGGACGGGGATGTCCTTGCCGTCCGGCTCAATCTCCTCAACATATTCCGCGACATGCTCGATGTCGTTGAGCAGGTAGCGGTATTCCTTCAGCGACCACTCGGCGCGGCGCGGCGGGCGTGGCGGATATTTCGGCTTGACGAGCGGCGCGAGCTCTTCATCCATGCAGGTCTGGCGCATCGAGGCCAGGATCATGCAGCGCGAGGCCTCGCGGTATTCGTTGGTGATGCTGACGGGGCCGAAGAGCGCGCGGTAGTGCGGGTTGCGGGCGATGAACGTCGCGATGCCGCGCCACAGGAGGAAGAGCGAGGTGTAGGCCTTCTGATACTCGATGCGGATGAAGGAACGCCCCATCTCGATGGCCGGCGGCAGCTTGTCCATCAGTTGCGTGTCGAACTTGAACAGGGTGCGGGTGTAGAGGCCCTTGATGCCGTGCTCCTCGATGATTTTGTCCGTCAGCCCGAGGCGGTAAGAGCCGGCGATTTCCTGGCGCACGGTGTTCCACATCACGAGGTGCATGTAGTACGGGTCAAAGTCGTCGAGGTCAATCTCGTTGTTGGTGCCCTCGCCGACCGCGCGGAACGTAACCTCGCGCAGCCGCCCGATTTCGCGGACGCACGCCGGTATCTGCGGCGCGGCGGCGATGAACACCTCGAAGTCGCCGGCCGCCACGAGCTTGCACGCCTCGGGGAGCGCCTGTATCTCCTTGGTGAGCGTCTCCGAGGGGACCGGCGCGACGATCGGCTCGGGCGGCCACATCGGCGGGTGCAGCGTGATGAACCGCCGCGTCCGGTTCGTCTTGCGCTCCGCTTGCAGGTACGAGCGGAAGCGCATATAGGTGATGAGCTGCACGTCGTCGGTCGAGAACGGCTCGAGGGCCTTCTGCGTGAGGGGCATCCCGATGCGGAACGTGAGGATGCGGCCCCGCTTGTTCACCAGCTGGCGCGGCAGAAGCCCCGTGCGCAAGCGCGGGTGGATGAACCCCATGATGTTGAAGAAGATGGAGTTGCGCCCCTCAAAAAACATCGGCACGACCGTCGCGGAGGCCTTGCGGACAATCGCCGCGATGCTCGCGCTCCAGGCGGGGTCGCGCACGCGCATCGAGCGCTTGTGGAAACTGGACACCTCCCCCGACGGGAAGACGATGAGCAGGTGGCCGTCCTTCACCCACGCGATGCTCTCCTTGATGGAGCGGAGGTTCGCGCGGATCGCGTCTTTCGAGCCGAACGGGTCCACGAAAATGAACCCCTCGCGCATATCGGGGATGGCGCCGAGCAGGTAGTTGGCCATGGCCTTCACGTCGGGCCGCACGCGGCGCAGTACCGACAGCAGGATGATGCCCTCGATGCCGCCGAACGGGTGGTTCGCGACAACCACGACAGGCCCCTCCTTCGGCACGCGCGAGAGGTCGTCGTCCGTGAACCCCGCGCGCACGCCGAGGGCCTGCAGCGCACGGTCGCAGAACGGGATGTCGTGCGGCATGCGGTACACCCGCGCATAGATGTGGTTCATCACGCGGAACCCGAGGAGATGCTCCATCGGGCATTTGAAGAGATACCCCAAGACGCGCAGGAACGGGTTACGTATCTTGGCGACGGGCAACTCGAATATCCGCGCAACCGCCTGATCAACAGGTTCCGTTTTTTTCATGCTTCCTTTCGCCAATCATCTTGAGCGTCTGCGCCAGCGCCAGCGCAAAGGCCAGCGGCAGGCCGATGCCGCGCACCAGCAGCGGGTGCCACACGGCCGTGAACGCAAACGCGACAAGCGCACCCCCTACGCCAAGCCCGAGTGCGGCCTGAGGGCCTGCGCCATGCGCCGCCACCCTCCGCGCGTTGCGGATTGCGCCGCTCAGGAAGACGATGAACAGCACCAGCGCCGGGAACCCCGCCGACGCCGCCAGCACGAGATACAGGTTCTGGATGTCCGGCTCGTTTGCGCCCGTCCGCTGGGGCACATTGTCGTAGAACTGCCCGATACGCATCTGGTAATTCCCCATGCCCACGCCGAGCCACGGGCAGGTCAAGACGGCACTGCCCGCCGCCTGCCATTCCGGGTAACGCTTCACGGCCATGCCCTCGTCATCATAGAGCGCCAACGAGCGGAAATGCACAAGGTCGTTCTCGCGCGGCACGTTCGGCCACACATAAACTTGCGCCAGCAGCAGGCACGCCACCGCCGGGATGAACACCCGATGCCCGCGCCGCGCCGCCATGCACGCCAGCACCAGCACCACCACGAAATACGACGCGCCTGACAGGTTCACCAGGAAACCTGCGGCCAGCACAAGCCCCAGCAGCACCTTCAGCCAGACCTGCCGAACCCCGAGCATCGCGCCGAACAGCATCGGCAGCGCCAGCGCAAGGTATCCGCCCAGCACGTTGCGGTTGCCGAACGTCCCGCGCACGCCCAAGTCGGCCACGTCAGGGCTGAAATACTGCGCCACCGCAAGGCCCACGTTGATGGCCGTCGCGATGAACAAGACGGTCAGGGCCTGCCGCAACGCGCCCTCATGCTCACGCAGGAACGCCGCGAACACGAGATGCCCCACGATGAAGAACTCGACGAGTTGCACGATGTCCTTGACCGCAAACGCCTTGTCCTGCGCCACGACGAACGACAGCCCCGCCACCGCCACGAACAGCACCTGCACGCACGGCGGCGGGCGCAGCCGCCGCCACTCGCGCCGCAGCACCACATCCAGCAGCCACACCCCGGCCGTGAACGCCAGCGTCAGGTCGGCCGGGGACAGGTGGAACCCCTTGCGCGGCACGAGCGCCAACTGCGTCGGGGCAATAAAAAGCGTCAGCAGCACGCCAACGCGGAACGCCTGTCTCAGCAAAACGAGGAACTGGTTTTTCATAAGATTACTGGAACGAGCCGACCTTCTCAATCTCCACAGGCACGAAACGCTTGTCCGCGCTCAGCAGGATCTGGTCGAGCGCCACGCCGTCCTCTCGGTTATGGAAGGTGATGGTGTGCTTCCCCTTGGTCAGGGCGATCGGCTTCGCCGTGCGCGACACCGGATACTTGACCCAGTGCCATTTCTTGTACGTCGCATCCTCCCCGAAGATGAACCCCGGCTGGTCGTCAATGACCACCGTGAAGGAGTTCCCGCACTCATCGTCCCAGTACACCCGCGCCCACAGGATATATTCCGCATCCGCAGGGATGTCCACCGTATAGACGGCCTTACCCGCGTTCACCTTCGGCGGGTTGCCCGCGCCCTCCGGGATCTCGAGGTACGGCCCCGACGCCCCCTCCACTTTGTTCGTTACGACCACCATCGGGGCCTCGACACGATCCGCCGACACCGCCGCGAAGCAGAGCTTATGCCCGGCCGCCATCCCGCTGCCCGCCAGGCTGGCAACCAGCGCAAACAAGAAAATAGTTTTCGTATTCATGCTGATAGTATAGGCTTTCCCGCGCACGTCGGCAATAGGCAAATCAGAGAAAGATTGAAAACCAGCGCGCGCGCCATCAGCCCCGGCCCGGGCCTGCACATTACGTCAGGACCCCTTTGGGGGATTTTTCGTTATCGTCCCACCAGGCGGGTTTCTTGGTGGTGAGGCGGGAGATGTCCTTGGAGGTCATCTGGATGCCCCGCGCGCCGACGCCTTTGACCAGCACGTCGGCGGGGGTGAATTCTTGCTGGTGGATGCGCTGGTTCTTGGCCGGCTTGTACTTGACGAAGACCGATTCGGGCGTGCCCTCTTCAAGCAGGAGCAGGTCGCTCTTCTCGGGCGCAAGGCGGTAGTCCTTGTTCTGGATCAGGCCGCCGAACGCGAAGCGCTTGATGTAGGTGAAGCCGTAGCTGGGCTCGGTGTACACGGCGGTGAACGCTTGGTCGCGGTCGTAAAGCCGGCAATAGACGTAGGTTTTGTCCACAAAGCATTTGTCGGGGGGGGGCATCATCTTGTAGCGGCCGTCTTTCCAGACAATCAGGATTTTGTCGAGCGACGAGCATTTGAACATCTCTTCGCCGCCGCGGATGTCCGTGCCGATGTAGCCGTTCTCTTTGTCCAGCTTGATGGTGAGCTCGGTGGCGGTGAGCGCGCGGACCTCGATTTCCTCGAAGGCGTCGTCATTGATTTTCGTGAGGCGCGGGTAGCGTTTCTTGTATTTCTCGATGAGGATGTTGAGGTAGTTGACGGCGTACTCGCTGAGGTGTTTGAGGTTGTGCTTGACCTCGCGCTCTTCTTTGAGGACCCCCTCGATCTCTTCGCGGTTCTTGTTGATGTCGTAGCGCGAGATGCGGCGGATACGGATTTGCAAGAGTTTCTCCACGTCGTCGGCAACGATGTCGCGGCGCAGTTTTTTGCGGAACGGCTTGAAGCCGTCCAGCACGGCCTGCTGCACGGCCTCGTAGGTGGTCTGCTCCTCAATCGCCTTGTAGATGCGGTGCTCGATGAAAATCTGCTCGAGGGTCTTCTCGTGGAAAAGGTCGTCGAGCTCGCCGAGGCGGATGTCCAGCTCGCGCTGGAGGTGCGCGAGAAGCTGCTCCGTGTTCGCCCGCAGGATTTCCGAGACGGTCATCTCGGCGGGGCGGTTGCGGTAGAGCATGACCGGCCGGCTCGACACGCTGGTCTCGCACGCGGTGAACGCGTAGAGTGCTTTCGTGGCCTGCTCCTGGGTTGCGCCTGTGGAGAGGATGAGCTCGATCTCGACCTTCTCGGCGGTGTAGTCGTTGATTTCGCGGACCGGGACTTTCTTTTTCTTGATGGCCTCTTCGATGTCGCCGATGAGCGATTCGGTGGTCTTGCCCCACGGGAGCGCCGTGATGACGAGCTTGTTGTTCTGGCGCGGCTCGATGACGGCGCGTATCTTGATTTTGCCGATGCCATCGGCATAGTCTTTCACGTCAATCGTCCCGCCGGTCTGGAAGTCGGGATAGAGCTTGCGCGGGTTCTTGCCTTGGATGAGGGTAACCTGCGCTTTGAGCAGCTCGATGAAATTGTGCGGCAGGATGGATGTCGCCAGGCCGACGGCGATGCCCTCCGCGCCCAGCATCAGCAGGAGCGGGAGCTTGGACGGCAAGAGGACAGGCTCTTTGTTGCGGCCGTCGTAACTGGGGAGGAAGGCGGTGAGCTTCGGGTTGAAAAGCTCGTCGCGCGCAAGTTCCGTGAGGCGGCACTCGATGTAACGCGCAGCCGCGGCGGGGTCGCCGGTGAAGAGGTTCCCGTAGTTCCCCTGGCCCTCGATCAGGTAACGCTTATTGACGAGGTTCACAATCGCGTCGCCGATGGACGCGTCGCCGTGCGGATGATACTGCATGGTGTGGCCAACCACGTTCGCCACCTTGATGAAACGCCCATCATCCTTTTCCCACAGCGAATGCATGATGCGGCGTTGCACGGGCTTGAGGCCGTCCTCCACCGTCGGTATCGCGCGGTTGCAAATCGTGTAGGAGGCGAACTGCAAGAAGTTGTCGTTCACGAGCTCCCGCAACGGCCCGATGCCACCGTGCCCCGCGTGCGCGTGGACGTGCGCGTCGGCCTCGCCGCCGTGCCCGTCATCGTCCGCGGGCGCAAGGGTCCCGCTCGCCGTCGCGCTGAACATCGCCGCATCATCGAACAGGCTCGGCGGCTCGTTCGTGCGGTCAGTCTTGTTCTGTTTCTTCTTTGACACGTCTATCCATCTCGAACACGTGCGAACGTGGAGGCGGGTTCAGCCAACGGCCGTTTTTGGATGACGGCCGCACGGCTCATGCCTGCATTCCCCTTACAGCGTGAGGCGGCCGCCGGAGATGTTCAGCGATTGCCCGGTGATGTAGTCGGATGCGGATGAGCAGAGATAGACCGTCGTGTCCACAACGTCCTCGACCGTGGCCAGGCGGCCGAGCGGGATCTTGGCCGCAAACCGCTTGACGACTTCCGCGCGCTCCTGATGGAGGTTGTCAATGTAGTTCGCGGACATGAAGGTCCACACGCCCGTGTTGTCCGTTACGCCGGGGCACACGCAATTGACCTGGATGTTGTCCTTCGCGAACTCGAACGCCAACGCTTGCGTGAACGTGATGATCGCGCCCTTCGCCGCGCTGTAGTGGCTGAGCAGCGCAGAGCCGTTCTTGCCGGACTGCGACGAGAAGTTGACGATCTTGCCGTACGCCCGCGCCTTCATCAGCGGCGCAACATACTTGACGAAGAAGAACGTGCCTTTGCAGTTCACCGCGAAGATGAAGTCCCATTCTTGCTCCGTGATGGCCTCGACCGCATTCTGCCCCGCGATGCCCGCGACGTTCACAAGAATATCAACCTGGTTGCCGAAGTGCGCCGCGGCCGCGTCAACGACCGCCTTCACCTGCGCCTCATTCGTTACGTCGGCCGCAAGCCCTTCGACAGCATGCCCGGCCGCCTTCAGCTCGCCCACGACCGCATCCACGCCCGCCTGTTTGAGGTCGGTGATGAACACCCTCGCGCCGCACTGCGCCAGCCCCTCCGCAACGCCTTTCCCAATCGCCCCCGCCGCGCCCGTTACGAGCGCGGTTTTCCCTTTGAAATCAAGGAAGTTATTCATGCCTCATACTCCTTTGCTTGACACTGTTAACAATCACCTGGCTGCCTCGTCAAAAAAGAGGGGCTGTGGACTCCTCACTCCCCGGATGGTGGGGGGACTCGCGCCATAGCCCGTGTTCTTTTGCATTCTGCAAAACAGCCTGTTTCCCCTGCTTGCCCCTTACAGGTCAATGACCGACATCGTGTGCGTCGGGTTCGCCGTGTGCGGCCCGAACGTCAGGCTGATGTTGGACACATACACCTTGTTGCCGCGGCGGATGCACTCCGACGGCGCGTGAAGCTGGCCGTTCGAGCCATCGCCCGGAGGGTTCTTCGCGACGATCTCGACCTCGCCGCAGCACGCCTCGATGCGCACAATGGCATTGCCGATGAAGTCGGCGGTCCAGAACGCGCCCTTGCTGTCGAATTGCAGGCCGTCGAGGCTCTCCACGCCGGCCGGCTTGCAGTCCACCCACGGCTTGAACGCCTTCACCGTGCGGTCCTCGTTGAACGTCATCTTCCACAGCACCACGTCGCCGAAGTTGCAGACGATCACGTTGCCGTCGCTGTCCGCCGAGATGCCGTTCGCGCCGATCAGCCACTCGCCCGTCGTCGTGAAGCTGCCGATGTAGTGCGGGTCATCCATGCCGGCCTTCACCACGACAGGGTCCTCCGCCGACAGCTCCGACAGCTTGAACGCACACACGCCGCTGGTGAACGGGTCCTTGGTCCCGAAGTTCGTGTCGGCGATATACAGCGTGTCGCCAAAGGTGGTGATGCCGTTCGCCTCGTTGAGGCCCTTGGCCACGACCTCCACGCGCTCCGCCTTGCCGTCCTTCATCACGACGCGCAGGATGCGCGACAGCCCCAGGCCCTTGTCCGCGAAGTTCTGGTTGTCGCACACATACAGGTTGCCGTCCGACGCAAACACGATGCCCAGCGCGCAGACGATCCCCGTCTCGGGATGCGGCGGCAGCGTGATGACCTCCTCCAGCTTCTCGTCCCGCGCGAAGCGCAGGATTTTCGAGGGCTTGCCCGAGGCGAGGTTGTTCATGTTGATATACACATGGCCGTGATACAGGCACATGCCGTCCGGGTTCGTGTACCCCAGCTTGCTGAGGTCAAACAACAGGCGCGGCGTCTTGAGCCCGCCCTCCGCCGCCATGTTCTTCTCCGAACAGCCGACAAGCCCGGCGACCATCGCCAGCGCCAATGAACCGATAACCCACTTCTTCATGTCTCTCTCCTTTTCACTACTTAAGCTTAATCACGGATATGGCCTGATATTCGGTCGCGAGATGCACGCCGAACCCCAGGTTGAAATTCATCACATACAGCTTGTCCCCGCGGCGGATCACATCCGCCGGGGTGTCCAGCCCGCCGTCCGCCGCGTCATGCGGGATCGCGCTGCGCGCGATCACCTTGGCAGTCGGGAACCTCACATCCACATACCCGACCTGATTGCCCAGCAAGTCCGCGACCCAGATCACATTGTCCTCCGCATCGTAATGCGCCCCGTCCAGCGAGTGCATCCCCGCCACGCTGCGCGCGTTCACCCACGGCGCACACGAGACCAGCACGCCCTTGGCGTCAAACGTCGCCTTCCACATCACCGCGTCGCCGAAACTGCAAACGTACAGGTTGCCGTCGCGGTCGAACGTCAGGCCGTTCGCGCTGTACGGCACCTGCGGGTTCCGCGTCGTGAGGGTCAGCAGGCAATGCGGGTCCGTCGCCACCGGCTTCACGACCACCGGCTTCTGCGCGTTCAGCTGAGCCAGCGAGAACGAGAACACCGCACCCGTCGTGAGGCCGTTCGCCGCACGCGCCAGCACCGTCTCCGTTACATACACGCTCCGCCCCCGCATCGCGATGCCGTTGATGTGGTTGAACCCGGCCGCCACGACATCCACGCTCATCGGCTCACCGTTCACAAACGTAACGCGCAACAGGCGCGACTTGCCCCAGGTGGTGTCCGAGAAATGATTGTCGCACACATACAGGTTGCCGTCCGCCCCGAACGCCAGCCCCAGCGGCGACACATCCTCCGAGAACGTCAGCACCGTCTCCAGCTTGTCGTCCGCCGTGATGCGCATAATCTTCGCCGGCTCCCTGAGCCACTCGTTCCGCGCCGTGAAATAGATGTCGCCCTGGTAGAGCGTAACCCCCTCCGGGTTCGACACCCCGTACTTCGCCAGGTCAAAGCCACGCTTCACGGGCCTGATCCCATCCGCCGAAACCCCCGAGCCCCACATCGCATCCCATGTCGCGCACCCCCCGGCCAGCAGAAGCGCCGCCGCCATCCCCACCGTTACCAAACGTTTCATCCTGTTTTCCTTTCTGTCCGAATCCCATCTTCTGGGAAAGGTCAAATAGCATATCCACTTTCGCCGAAAATGTCACGCCTTATTATGCAATTCCCGGAAAAAAGTGCTTGCCCAAATCAAGAGGAAAAGGTATAGTGTCTCTTAATTGGGGCAGTTCTATTCGGTTTAGGACTGCCAGAGGTTATTCAGGAACGCATCAATTGGAGCATATCATCATGAGCATACAACATTACGTAAGAGCAGACCGTCCCGCTTCCCGCGCGTCATCGCAGCCGGGATGCAAGAAGCTCCTTGCCTGCGCCATCCTCGCGGCCCTCACGGGGACCGCCACCGCAGAAACCTTTCGCTGGGCCAGCGGCCTCGCCACGGGCGACTGGAACACCCCCGCAAGCTGGGGCGGCCTGCAAGTCCCCGATGCCGGCGACACCGCCGTCTTCTCCATCCCGAACGCCACCGAGGCCACCATGGCCGCGGACACCACCAACACGGTCGCCGCGCTGCAATTCACAGACTCGCCCGGAGGGGTTACGCTGAACTTCGCACCCACCGCCCTGCTGAAATGCACCGGCAACCTCACCATGGACGCTGCAACCGTCCGCCTCACAGGTTCGGCCCTCGAGGTCTCGACCGAACCCCGCATCGGCAACAGCAACACCGGCAACGCCACCCTCCTCATCGCCGACGACAGCACCTTCACATTCGCGAACAACACGAGTTGCGTCATCGGATATGGCGCAAGCTCACACAGCAACACCCTGGCCTTTCTCGACTCCGACGTGGACATCCTGCGCTGCAACGCGCTCATCCTCGGATACGGCAACGGCGGGTCATCCTACAACACGCTCGCCCTGACCAACGCAACCCTGACGCTCACCAACACCGCGAACTACGCAGGGGAAATCCGCGTGGGCCAGAACGCCAACAACGCGTTCAATGACATCCTGCTCGACAACAGCACCCTCCGCCTCCGCCGGCTGATCCTCGGTGAAAACGGTAAGACCAACTCGCTCGTCATGACCGACTCAACCCTCATCCAGACCGATAACAACGGGGTCTTAACAATCGGCAACAACGCCCCGGCCTCCCACAACAGCATCCGCCTCACCCGCAGCTCGATCACGACCAGCCAAGAGCCCGCGATCGGAGGGTCGGGCACCGGCAACACCCTTGTCCTCGCCGACAACAGCACGCTCACATTCTCCGTCGTCAAGAACTTCCCCATCGGACTGCAGAGCAGCTCCTCGAACAACACCATGACCATCCTGGACTCCGTCGTGGACCTCGAGCGCTGCAACTTATTCCATGTCGGATACAACGGCTCCTACAACACGTTCGCCATGACCAACGCCACCCTGATCCACACCAACACATCCGTCACGTCGGATTTCCGCGTGGGGCACGGCGGTGAGCACAACCAGGCGCTGCTCAACAACAGCACGCTCTTCGTCCGCAAACTCGTTGTGGGCGAAGCCGGCAAGTTCGGCCGGTTTGTCGCGGACGACTCAGACATCATCGTAGCCGGAGGCGGCTTCGTGGTCGGTAACAACGCCGCCGCCCGCGACAACCGCGCCGACCTCTCCGCCTGCTCGCTGGTGGTTACCAACAGCAACCTGACCGTCGGCGGCAATGGCACGGGCAATCTGCTCGTCCTCGACAAGAACACGTCACTCACCGTCTCGGCCGAACCCCGAGTCGGCGACGGCAACAGCATCGGCAACACCTTCATCATCGCCGGCGGCAGCACGCTCACGCTCACGAACAACAACGCGAACATCATCATCGGCCTCGGCGGCAACTCACACAGCAACACCCTCACCATCGTGGACACCGACGTGGACCCCCTGCGCTGCAACATCTTCGCCCTGGGCTACGGCGACAACTCCTGCTACAACACCCTCGCCCTGACCAACGCAACCCTGACGCTCACCAACGCCACGGTGAACGCAGGGGAACTCCGCGTGGGCTGGAAACTCAACAGCGCGTACAACGCCGTGCTGCTCGACAACAGCACCCTCCATGTCCGCCGGCTGGTGGTGGGGCAAGACGGCAGCAAGACCAACACCCTCGCCGTGGACAACGCGCAGATCACCGTGGACACGGATCTCATCTTGGGGAACAACGTCAACTCCGTCGGGAACAGCGTAACGATACAAGGGGCGAACGCGCTGGTCCAAGCCAACGCCATCAGCCTCAACAACGACGCCGCGCTCACCATCGAAATCCCCGTCGGGAAATTCGAGCAGCCCCCCATCCAAGGCAACCGCCTCACCGTGTCCCCCGCCGTTACCCTGAGCATCGAAGCAAAAGAAATCGGCCGTAAAAGCGGCGGGCGCGTGCCGCTCGCCTTCTCCGCAGACGGGAGCGGGCTTGACGACCTCCTAGCCGCCGCGACGTTCGCCACGACCGAAGGCCGCCTCGCCATCGAAGACGGCGGCACCCTGCTCGTGGCCTACATCCCCGGCAACAACGCGACGCTCATCATGCTGAAGTGAAGAACGGCCTCAACGCCGCCACCGCCGCACCATACCGGGCATACCGCTCGGCATAAACGGCCGCGCGCGTCGCGTCCGGCTCATACCGCCGCGCGACGCGCGTCATCGCCGCAATCGCCTCCCCGTACGAGCCATACAGCCCGCCCGCCACCGCGCCCGCCACCGCCGCACCGAGCGCGCCCAGCTCCGAGCCGTCCGGGATCTCCACCGGCACCTGGAAAATATCCGCGAACATCTGCATCCACACCGCGCTCCGCGCCGCGCCGCCCGTCAGGCGGAACACCTCCGGCCGCGGGCGGAACGCATACAGCCGCTGCACATGCATCGCGTGCGAGAACGCGCACCCCTCATACACCGCCCGCATCACATCCGCGCGCGAATGACGGTTGTCCAAGCCGATGAAACACGCCTTCGCCGGATAGCCCACATTCTCCCCGTACAAGAACGGCAGGAACAGCGGCGCATCCAACGCCGGCTCCACCGCCGCCACCTCCGCATCCGCCCACGCGAACACCGACCCGCCGCCCGACTGTTTCAGCAACGCTTTCTTGTCCTCCAAAAACGTCGCCACGAACCACTCCAAGTTGCCCGCGCCCGTCGGGCTCCCCTCCAGCATCAGGTACCAGCCCGGGATACTGTAGCACGACGTCATGAACAGGTTCTTATCCACCAGCGGCTCACGCGCGATGTACTGGTTATTCCCCCACGTCCCCGTTACGATCACGAACTGCCGCTCATCCATGCACCCCGACGCCAACCCGCACGCGTCAATGTCGAACATCCCCCCGGCCACGGGCGTGCCCACCGCCAGACCCGTCAACGCCGCCGCCGCCGCCGTTACCGTCCCGCACACCTCCGCGCTCCCCACGATCGGCGGCAACAGACGCTTCATCTCCGCGATACCGAAAATCTCCAGCACCTCATCATCATACGCCGCCGTGATCACATTCATCAGGCTCGTGCCGCTCATGTCCGTGATCTCCATATTCACCTGACCCGTCAGGCAGAAGCGCGTAAAGTCCTTCGCCATCAGCACCGCCGACGCGCGCGCCAGCGCCTCCGGCTCATGCTCACGCAGCCACACCAGCAACGCATTCGGCTGCGCCGGCCACACGCACTGCGCCGTCTTCGGCAACGCCGCCGCATCCACCCCCCGCGCCTTCCAATCCGCCACCACCGCCCCCGCGCGGCCATCCGACGAATAGATGCCGTTACGCACCGGCCGCCCCGCCGCGTCAATCAGGTAAAGGCCATTGCCATGGCCCGTGCAAGACACGCACGCGATGTCCTTCGGGTCCACGCCCGACTTCTCCACCGCCTCACGGATCGCGGCCGCCGTGTCGCGCCACACCTCATCCATGTCCCGCTCCGACCATCCCGGGTGCGGCTGGAGAATATTCACCCGCCGCCCCGCGACCGCCACCTCACGCCCGTCCGCCGTGAACACCGCCGCCTTCGATACCGTCCCGCCATTGTCAATCCCGACCAGATACTTCGCCATAATCCCTCCATCCAAACACATGAATAAGACATCATTAAACCACATTCCCCGGCAGGACGGAAGTAAAAACAGAAGGCAAGGGCAACGCCCGAAAAAAAAAGGGCGGGAGATACCCCGCCCCACGAATCACCAAACACGAACCGCTGATGCCTACACATCAGGCTTCGTCTTACGCAGGCCCAGACCGCGGTCGCCGTCTTTCCATTGCCCGCGCTTCTTCAACAGGTTGACGCGCTCGAAACGCTTCAACACGTTACGCTTCGCTGTGATTTTACCCGAACCTTTTAAGCTGCTATGCTGACTCATGATACCCTCTCTCTTTCCTCTCGCCCGCCCTTCTGCCGGCCATGAAGGGACACAACATACCAAAACCCGCGCGGGGTTTCAACCCTAAAAAAGAGAATCATAACAAAAGACCGATCCGATAGACCACGAAGCAGACGCCATAGGCCAGCAGGGTCAGCGCGATTTGCTGGGCAACCGCCCACACCCACGTGCCGGCCTCCCGCCGCACGATGGCGAACGTCGCGATGCAGGGCGTGGCCATCAGGCAGAACAACATCAGCACATAGCCCTGCAAGGGCGTGTAGCGTTCCGCCAGCGCCTCGCGCAGCAGCGTGCTCCCGCCCTCGGCCGCGGTCGAGATCGCGAGCTGCGAGACGAACACCTCCTTCGCCGCGACCGCACCGACGAGCGCGGAACTGATTTGCCGGTCAAAGCCGATCGGCCGCATGACCGGCTCAAGGAAATGCCCGATGCGCCCGCTGACCGTGTCCGCCGGGTTCCCCGTCTGCGGGTAGGTCGTCGCGACCCAAAAGAGGACCGAGGCCGCAAGGATGATCGTCCCGGCCTTTTGCAGGTAGTGCCACGCGCGTTCCCACATGTGGATGACGATGCTGCGGAGGGTCGGGAGGCGGTACGGCGGCAGCTCCAAGATGAAGAGCGAGGCCTCGCCCCGGAAGACCGTCTTGCGCAGGATCGCCGCCACCACCAGCGCCGCCAGCACGCCCACGAGATACACCGACACCAGCGCCGGCGCGCGCCACGCCAGCGGGAACAGCGCGGAGATCACCAGCGTGTAGATGGGCAGCCGCGCGCCGCAGCTCATCAGCGGCGCGATGAACAGCGTCGTCAGGCGGTCGCGCCGCGACTCGATCGTGCGCGTCGCCAAGATCGCCGGGACACTGCACCCGAAGCCGATCAGCAGCGGGATGAAACTCTTGCCGTGCAGCCCCACCGCCTTCATCGCGCGGTCCATGATGAACGCCGCCCGCGCCATGTAGCCCGTGCCCTCGATGAGCGCGAGGCACAGGAAGAGCGTCAGGATGTTCGGCAGGAACACCAGCACCCCGCACACACCGCCCAGGATGCCGTCAATCACCAGCGAGCGGAGCCACGGCACCGCGCCCGACGGCCAGCACGCCCCGAGGAACAGCCGCAACGCCGCGAACGCGCGGTCAAGCGCATTCATCATCGGCTCGCTCGCCGCGAACGTGAACCAGAACATCCCGCACAGCAGCAGGAAGAAAATCGGCAGGCCCCAGACCGGGTGCGTCGCCACGCGGTCAATCCGCGACGTTACATCCTGCCGGAGCGGCGCCTTCTGCGTTTGGCACTCACGCACCAGCGCGTTGATCACGCCATAGCGGAAGTCCGCCACCACCACATCCGACTGCTCCCCCTCGGCGGACTCCAGCCGCTCAATCTGCGCCTGGGCCACCGGTCCCAACTCGGGATACGCCGCCGACACCAGCGCGTCCCGCTCCAACAGCATCACCGCAACCCACGCGGGGCTGGGCCCCGAGGCAAACGCCGGCGGCCGGGCCGCGACCTCCGCAGCCAACGCCGCCACCGCCCCGCGCAAATGCTCATCCCCCTGATGCGCCCAGTCCGGGATCAGCGCGCGGAAGTCCGACGCCAACGCATCCGCCATCGCCCGCCGCAGAGCGTCAATCCCCTTCGCCGTGCGCCCCACCGTCTTCACCGCAGGGCAGCCCGTCAGCGCGGACAGCCGCTTGGGGTCCGTATGGATCCCCTTGGCCGCCGCCTCGTCCGCCATATTCAGCACGAGCAGGACCGGCACGCCCAGACTGCACAACTGAATCGTGAGGTACAGGCTGCGGGCCAGCTGAGACGCGTCAATCACGTTCACCAGCAAATCGAACCGCTCCCCCAGCAACGCCCGCTGCACCACCCGCTCATCCGCCGCACTCGCGCACAGGCTGTACGTCCCCGGCAAATCCGCCACCTCAACGCCCGCCCCCTCCGGCAACACGCACACCCCGACATGACGCTCCACCGTTACGCCCGAGTAATTGCCGACATGGCGCCGCCCGCCCGTCAACGCGTTGAACAGCGTCGTCTTCCCGCAATTCGGATGACCGACCAGCGCGACCTTCATCATGGCGACACCCCCGAATCGGAAAGCTGGACGCTGATCAGTCTCGCCTCCGCTTTCCGCAGCGAGATCTCCGTCCCGTTCACCATGAAGCTGCGCGGGTCCCCCAGCGGCGCGATTTTCGAGAGGCTCACCGCCGCCCCACGCGCCAGCCCGAACGATGCCAAGCGGCGGCGGTTCAGCGACGGCGCAAGCCCGACGACAACCCCCTGCTCCCCGCCCTTGAGCCTGTCCAGGGTCTTGACATTCAGGAACTGCCGCAGACGCTCACACGCCATGTCATCTAGCTCATGCTCAAACTTGCACGCCAGCGCATCCGCGTGCGCCGACGGCAAGTCCAGGCACTGCATCAGGAACTGCTGGAGCATCTGATGTTTCTCAATCACCTTCGATGCCACCTGCGACCCCTTGCGCGTCAGCTCGACCGGCTGATACGAGACATACTGCACCAGCCCCTTCTCCGCAAGCGTCTTCAGCATCGCCGTTACCGACGGCTTCTTCACCCCCAACTGCCGCGCGATGTCGCTGACGTGCGCATGGCCATCCCGCTCCGTCAGCCGGGCGATGATCTCCAAACAGTCCTCGACGCTCGTAGTGGTGTTCATGGCCGCAAATGTTAGCATAGCCTAACTTTTGTGTCAACGCCCGTTCTCCTTTTTTTCTTGTTTCGACGGGCAGCGCAAAAATGCGATAAGCGGCTTGACGCTCAAACGCATTTTTGCAATAATAAAAATTCCTTTGACGTAAGTTGCGTATCGGGGGACAGAGGGCATTCAATTATGGCAGAACTGGAAATGAAAGTGGGCGAAAGGGTCAAGACGTATCGCGAGCGGCTGGACATGACCGTTGACGCGCTGGCGGAAACGTCGGGTATCCGCGCGGCGGTCATCACGGCGATTGAAGAGGGGCAGGCCTATCCCGCACTGGGTGTCCTGGTGCGCCTCTCCCGTGCGCTGGGCCAGCGCCTCGGCACGTTCATGGATGACCAGCAGGTAACCGACCCTGTCGTTGTCCGCGCAGAAGACCGCGCCGCGCAAGCCGCCCCACACAAGGGCGCCGGCACCGAGGGTCTGCGCTACTCCCCTCTGGGACGCGGCAAGTCCGACCGCCACATGGAGCCGTTCTTTATCAACGTTGACCCGGGTTGCGCCGCGCCGTTGTCGTCGCATGAGGGCGAGGAGTTTTTGTTCATCCTTGCGGGCGAGGCGTTGCTCGCCTACGGGAATGAGGAGTATGTGTTGAAGTCGGGCGATTCGGTCTATTACAATTCGCTCGTGCCTCACGCTGTCCGCTCGCACGACAACCAGCCCGCCACGTTCGTCGCCTCCGTGTTCATGCCCCTGTGATTGTTACCATGAAAAACGTTTTCAAACTCACCGACCCTTTCGACACTGCGCCGTGCAAACCGCCTTACACACAGGCGGTCTCGCGCGGTGAACCGTGGTTCAACCTCCCCGTTACGCACGACTACACGCTGGGGCGGCTGCTCGACCAGACCATCGCGCGTTGCGGCGTGCAGGATGCGCTCGTCTATGCCGACCGCGATTTCCGCCTGACGTGGTACGAGTTCGGCAAACTGGTTGACTACCTCGGCCGCGGCCTGATGGCCATGGGCATCCAGCGCAACGAGAAAATCGCGCTGTGGGCGTCCAACGTGCCGTTGTGGATTCCGCTGATGTTCGCGGCCGCAAAAATCGGCGCAATCCTCTTGCCGCTGAACACGAATTACAAAAGCACGGAAATCGAGTTCGCGCTGAAACAGTCGGACACGGAAAACCTCATCCTCATCAACGGCTTCCGCGA
>Ga0123353_10001745_pt1 | contig 26661 bp, 10 predicted proteins | sample TergutLab28metaG_3_FD_92763 | JGI IMG/M metagenome (GOLD analysis project Ga0123353, IMG submission 92763) | Labiotermes labralis P3 segment gut microbial communities from Petit-Saut dam, French Guiana - Lab288 P3 | ecosystem: Host-associated > Arthropoda: Insects > Digestive system > Gut ...
CTCGGGGACGGTCTTGGTGGACAACCCCTCCCTCCTCTGCCGGCTGCCCGGCGGCGGGGAACTGATGCGCGTCATCGTGGACGGTTCAGGCCGCACCCCGCCCACCGCACAGGTCTACACCGACAACGCCGCCAGCCGAACCATCATCGCCACCACCGCCCGCAACGCCAAGGCCTGGGCGAAAAACGGCGCACAGGTCTGGATGTTCAAACCCGGCCGCACAGGACGCCTCCCCCTCCGCCAACTGATGAGACGCCTCGGCGACGCCGGCCTCCTGCACATCCTCTGCGAAGGCGGCGCAGAACTCGCCGGGGCCTTGCACGACGCAGGGCTGGTGGACGAATATTGCTTTTTCTACGCGCCGGCGGTGCTAGGCGACATGAAGGCCATCGGCAGTGTGGAAGGCCACGGAACCCTCCTTGCGGATATGAAACGCCTCACCGTCAAAGCCGTACAACGGCTCGGCGACGACATCTTGGTCCGAGCGAGGAAATAGGAATCATGGTGAATATCCAATATCCAACACGGAACGTCCAATGTCCAAGCGGAATGCGCTTCGGATTGTTCTCACACAAAGGCACGAAGGACACAAAGATTGCAAGGACAGGGGTAGCCCGCTCGCAACAATGCAATCCTGTCAAAAATCGGTCATTGCCTCATAGCGTATTCTCTAGAAACTAGAAACTCGCAACTAGAAACTCCTACAAGGAACTTCCCCCATGTTCACCGGCCTCATACAAAAAATCGGAACGCTCCAACGCCTCACCCACACGCACGGCGGATGGGCGCTGACCGTCGCGCACGAGCCATGGCCCGACGCGCTCACCCTCGGCGAGAGCATCGCCGTGCAAGGCGCATGCCTCACCGCCTCCGCCATCGGAGACGGCTGGTTCACCGCCGACATCCTCGACGAGACCCTCCAGCGCACCGCGCTCCGCAACTTCCGCGAGGGCGCACACCTCAACCTCGAACGCGCGCTCGCCGTGGGCGACCGCCTCGGCGGACACATCGTCAGCGGGCACGTTGACGAGACGGGCATCCTGCTGAATGTCCAAGACCGCGGGCGCGACACCGTCTGGCGCGTGTCCTGCTCCCCCACCCTCGCGCGGCAAACCGTGATGAAAGGCTCCATCGCCATGGACGGCGTGAGCCTCACCGTCAGCAGCCTCGGCGACGACTGGCTCGAGGTCAACCTCATCCCGCACACACGCCAGTCCACCAGCCTGTCCGACCGCCACCCCGGCGACGCCCTCAACCTCGAAAGCGACATCCTCGGCAAACATATCGCCCGCCTCCTCCGCCGCGACACCCCATCCGCCATCACCGAAGACCTGCTGCGCGAGAACGGATTCATCTGAGCCTAAAGAATGGCGCAGATGGCGGAGAGGGAGGGATTCGAACCCCCGGTGCCCGTAAGAGCACACAGCATTTCCAGTGCTGCACCTTCGGCCGCTCGGTCACCTCTCCTGTTGAAAAAGAAGCGATGAATATAACAGCTCCCCCAGCGGAAAACAATCTCATTTTGAACTTATCGCAGCCCGGCTTTGCAGCGTCCAGAGAGGGGGCATGAGCGAAATCAGGCGGCCGGGCGTTTGCCTGATTGCTAATTCAGTTTGTGTTCCCGCATAGGCTGTGTTATGCTGTGTGTTGTTACTGCTTTGGGAATATGCGATGATGAGAGAAGAGATGCTGGAGGCGTTGAGGCTGCGGGTGCTGGGGTTGCGCGACGCGGGGACGGGCGTGTGGACGGGGGAGCTGTCGCCGAGCGCGCTGGGCACGGCGCTGGCGGTGGCGGTGCTGGTGGACGGCGAGGATGCGCGGGATGTGCGCCGCGCGAGGCTGGGGGCGATCTGGCTGGTGGAGAATATCAATGAGGACGGCGGCTGGGGTGATGCGCCGGGGGGGGGGTCGAACCTGAGCGCGACGCTGATCGCGCGGGCGGCCCTCGTGCGGTTCGTGCGGCAACGGCCGGGCGAGATCCAGTCGGCCGAGGCGCTGGAGCGGTCGGGGCGGTGGATTGCCGGGAAGGCGGAGTCGAAGGATTTCCCTGCGGTCGCGAAGGCGCTGGAGGGGGTCTATGGCGATGACCGCACGTTTGCGGCGCCGATCCTGATGTTCCTTGCGATCTGCACGGAGGAGGAGGGCGTGTGGCCGCTGGTGCCGCCGTTGCCGTTTATGCTGGCGTTGCTGCCGCAGGGGGCGTATCGCTTTTTGCGTATGCAGGTGGTGAGCTATGCGCTTCCGGCGTTGATCGCGGTGGGGCTGTGCCGTCATGTGCGCGCGGCGGCGGCCCGGCGGGGATGGGCGTGGGGCCGGTGGTGGGCGGGGGCGTTGCTGCGCCGGCTGGAGCGGGTGCAGCCGGCGCACGGCGGTTTCCTGGATGCGGTCCCGCTGACGGCGTTTGTGTGCCTGGCGCTGAGGGAGGCGGGGTTCGGGGGGCATCCGGTGGTGGAGAAGGGGACGGCGTTTATCCGCAAGGCGGTGCGGGGGGACCACAGCTGGGCGATTGACTCGAACCTGCGGACGTGGGTAACGAGCCTTGCGGCACGGGGGCTGATGTCGGACACCTGGGGCTTGGCGAAGTCGTTTTACAAGGGGGAGCGGAATCAGGTGGCGGCGTGGCTGGTCGGGGCGCAGATGCGGAAGGCGCATCCCTACACGGGGGCGCAGCCGGGGGGGTGGGCGTGGACGGACCTTCCGGGGGGCGTGCCGGATGCGGATGACACGAGCGGCGCGCTGGTGGCGTTGAGGATGATGAGGGAGGGCGGCGCAACCACGGATCTGTCGCGGGCGGCGCGGGCGGGGGTGCGCTGGCTGCTGGGCTTGCAGAATGCGGATGGCGGGATCCCGACGTTCTGCCGCGGGTGGGGCCGGCTGCCGTTCGACAGGAGCTGCGCGGACATCACGGCGCACGCGCTGCTGGCGATGGCGCTGTGGCCGGGGATGGCGGTGGGGATGGAGCAGGCGATGGCGCGGATGGCGGCGTACCTGCGCGGGCAACAGGCGCGGGACGGGAGCTGGTGCCCGCTGTGGTTCGGGCATCAGGAGGCGGCGGGCGGCCGCAACCCGGTCATCGGGACGGCGCGCGTGGTGGATGCGCTGGTGAAGGCGCGGGCCGCGGGGTTCGGGGCGCCGGGGGTGGAGGAGATGGTGGCGGCCGGGACGGCGTGGCTGCTGAGCCGGCAGCGCGATGATGGCGCGTGGGGCATGGGGCAGGCGCCGACGGTGGAGGAGACGGCGCTGGCGGTGGTCGCGCTGGGCAAGGGGGAGGGGGCGGCGCAGGATGCGGCGCGGCGCGGCCGCGACTGGCTCTGCTCGCAAGGCCCGGAGGGGCTGGAGCGGCCCGCGCCCGTGGGGCTCTATTTTGCGTTGCTTTGGTATCACGAGAAGATGTATCCTCTGGTCTGGGCATTGGAGGCGTTAGGCAAGGGGGCGGATGGCGGGAAATGAGATGACAGGTGCGGCGGAGTGGCCGCTGGCCGGGCTGGAGATGGTGCTGGGCTATACGTTCGGGGACCGGGCGTTGCTGGCGACGGCGATGACCGCGCCGTCGTTCCGCGCGTCGTGCGGGGTGAGGCCGGTCGCGGATAACCAGCGGCTGGAGTTCCTGGGGGATGCGGTGCTGGGGCTGCTGGCGGCGGAGCATCTGTTCAAGGCGCATCAGGAGATGGATGAGGGCGGGCTGACCATCCGGCGGAGCCACTTGACGAGCGGGAAGGCGCTTGCTAAACTGGCGCGGCGAATCGGGTTGGGCGCGTACCTGCGGATCGGCGTGAGCGATGAGCAGTCTGGCGGGCTGGCGAAGGACCGTCTGCTGGCGGAGGCGTTTGAGGCGGTGTTCGGGGCGGTGTGGTGCGACGGCGGCATGGATGCGGCGCGGCCGCTGTTCGAGGCGGTGCTGAGCCTTGCCGAGGGGCTCCCGGCGGATGCGTGGGCGGAGAACCCGAAAGGGCATTTGCAGGAGATGTCGCAGCGGCTGACGTGGGCGGAGCTTCCGGCGTATGAGCTGGTCAGCACGTCGGGGCCGAACCATGCGCCGATGTATGCGATGCGCGTGCATGCGGGCGACGGGCATGAGGCCGTCGGCGAGGGGAAGTCGAAGCATGAGGCGGAGGTCCATGCGGCGCGGCGGCTGTTGGAGTTGCTGCGGGAACAGGGGATTGAGTAGTGGTGAGCGAGGAGTGCAGGTGATGAAGAACGTGTTGGGCTGGTGTGTGGCGTTGGGGTGTTTGTCGCTGGCGGCGGCGGAGGGCGAGAAGGCCGAGGCGTTGCGCGAGTGGACGTCGGTGAACGGGAACGTGATTGAGGCGGCGTTCGTGCGCGAGGGGGACGGGAAGGTCTTCCTGAAACGGCCGGACGGCACGGTCATCTCGACGATGCGCGAGAAGCTGTCGCCGAATGACTTGGCGTGGATTGACGGGCGGGGGGCGGCGGCGGCGGATGGCAAGACGCAGTCGTTCAACCTCATCACGTCGCAGAAAGAGAAGCTGGAGCTCCCGACCCGCATCACGGTTGACCGGGGGGACGGGACAGGCGCGACAACGAACGTCGCGGTCTTCGTAACCATCAAGCGCCTGTTCGTCAAGTCTTACGCGGAGCTGACGAACAACCACCGCAATGACAAGTCGCTGGCGTTCCTGATCCGCGATGCGACCACGGAGCATGGCTGGGCGAGCATTTCGGCGGAGTGCTACCCGCTGCCGAACGGGCAGAAGGGCAGGCTCAAGTCGCTGACGTTTTACCCGCCGATGTCGGTGGAGCTGAAAGAGGCCGTCCAGATCGTGCGCGAGAAGATGGTCGTCGTCATGCCGGACCCGGTGGTGGTGAAGGAGGTCAGGGAATACGGGATGTCCGCGTGGGAGGTGCAGAACCCGCCGGCGTATATCTCGCGTATCCTGCTTGTGAAAGACGCGTACTCCGGCAAGATCAGCCGTTTTATGGTCTCGTTCCCGGAGCCGAATAAATAGGCGGCCGATGGAGGATTTCGTTGCGGCATCTTCGCGTCCACCGTGAAGGAGGGCATCGCCGCAAACGAGCCGCCTGATGATTTCATTGCTTTTCATTGCGGGGAAATTGTGCTATGCTTTTTTTCTTTAATCCAACGGGATGTTTGTATGGCGATGCGTGAGTACGATTTTTCAGTAATCGAGAAAAAATGGCAGGCTGTCTGGGAGCGGGACAAGACGTTCAAGGTGAATGATTTTGAGCCGGGCAAGCCGAAGTTCTATTGCCTGGATATGTTCCCGTACCCGAGCGGTTCGGGCCTGCACGTGGGTCATCCGGAGGGCTACACGGCCACGGATATTTTGTGCCGCTACAAACGGATGCGCGGGTTTAATGTCCTGCACCCGATGGGCTGGGATGCGTTCGGTCTGCCAGCGGAGCAGTATGCGGTGGAGACGGGCACGCACCCGTCCGTTACGACTGAGAAAAACGTGAACCGTTTCCGCGAGCAGATTAAGGCGCTCGGATTCAGCTACGATTGGGACCGCGAGGTCAACACCACGGATGAGAAATATTACCGCTGGACGCAGTGGATTTTCACGCAGCTTTACAAGAAGGGCCTTGCGTACATTGCGGAGGTGCCGGTGAACTGGTGTCCCGCGCTGGGGACGGTGCTGGCGAATGAGGAGGTCATTGACGGCCGTAGCGAGCGCGGCAACCATTCTGTCGTCCGCAAGCCGATGCGGCAGTGGATGCTCAAAATCACGGCGTACGCCGAGCGTCTGCTGGCGGACCTTGACGGCCTCGACTGGTCGGAGGGCATCAAGGAGATGCAGCGCAACTGGATCGGCAAGTCCGAGGGGGCGGAGGTGGTGTTTGAGGTGCTGGGAACGCCGAGCACCAGCTCGGCACAAACAATAAATGCCGGGCTGGTGCCCGGCGCTCCCGGCATCACCGTCTACACCACGCGCCCGGACACGCTCTTCGGTGCGACGTATATGGTGCTGTCGCCGGAGCATCCGCTGGTGGAAGGTATCACGACGGACGGGCAACGCGCGGCCGTGAAGCAGTATCAGGAGGAGGCCGCGCGGAAGTCCGACATGGACCGCACGGAATTGAACACCGACAAGACGGGCGTGTTCACCGGCGCATACGCCATCAACCCGGTGAACGGCGCGCGCCTCCCGATCTGGATCGCGGACTATGTCCTGATCAGTTACGGCACGGGCGCAATTATGGCGGTCCCGGCGCATGACACACGCGACTTTGCGTTCGCGCAGAAATTCGGCATCCCGATTGTCTGCATCATCGAGCCGGATGCCGCCGAGGCTGCGGCCGCTGGTGTGGACGTTGCGGAGGTGCTGGCGGGCCAGGCCTGCTGGACTGGCAACGGGCGGATGATCAATTCGAGCAATGCAGGTAGCGCATCGCGTCCTCGCGATGCTAGCACGGCGGGGACGCCGTGCGCCACCCTCGACATCAACGGCATGGAGGTCAGCGACTCCAAGCGTACCACGACCGAATGGCTTGCGGCGCGGGGGCTGGGTCAGGCCGCGGTGAAGTACAAGCTGCGTGATTGGCTGTTCAGCCGTCAGCGGTATTGGGGCGAGCCGTTCCCGGTCGTGCATTTGGAAGACGGCACGATGAAGCTCGTGGATGACAACGACCTGCCTGTGCTGTTGCCGCCGATGGAGGATTTCAAGCCCACCGGCACGGGCGAGCCGCCGCTGGCCAAGGCCATGGACTGGTTGGCCTACACCGACCCGAAGACGGGCGAAAAAGGGATGCGCGAGACCAACACCATGCCCCAGTGGGCCGGCTCGTGCTGGTATTACCTGCGTTACATTGACCCCCACAACGAACAGATGGCGATTGACCCCGCGAAAGAGAAATACTGGATGCCCGTGGATCTCTACGTCGGCGGCGCGGAACACGCGGTGCTGCATTTGCTCTACGCGCGGTTCTGGCACAAGGTGCTGTTCGACCTCGGGTATGTCTCGACCAAAGAGCCGTTCCAGAAACTGGTCAATCAGGGGATGATTCTGGGGCTGTCGTACAAGGACGGCCGCGGTGCGCTCGTGCCGTCGGACGTGGTGGAGCATCGCACGGACGGGACGTATCACAAAGAGACCGGCGAGGTGTTGACCGAGTTCGCGGCCAAGATGTCCAAGTCGCTCAAAAACGTGGTCAACCCCGACGATGTGATTTCTGCGTATGGCGCGGACAGCATGAGGCTCTACGAGATGTTCATGGGACCGTTGGAGGCGGTGAAGCCATGGAACACGCAGGGCGTCGAGGGGGTCTATCGCTTCCTCAAACGCTCGTTCCGCATGGTTGCCGAACAGCCGCTCACGGACGAGCCGATGACCGTTGAGCAGAAGCGCCTGCTGCACGCCACGATCAAGAAAGTAACGGACGATCTGGAGACCATGAGCTTCAACACCGCCATCAGCCAGATGATGATTTTCGTCAATGCGTTTTCGGGCAACAAGCCGTTGCCGCGCGTGGCGGCCGAGACGTATGTGCTGCTGCTCGCGCCGTTCGCACCGCACCTGTGCGAGGAGCTGTGGGAGACCCTCGGCAATGCGGAATCACTCGCCTATGCGCCGTGGCCAACGTATGATGCGGACTGTCTGAAAGTCTCCGAGGTTGAGGTGCTGGTGCAAGTGCTGGGCAAACCCAAAGCCCGCGTGATGATGCCGGCCGATGCCGACGAAGCCGCCATGCAGGCCCTTGCGCTCCAACAGGAGGCCGTCCAGACGGCCCTCGCCGGAAAACCTGTCCGCAAAGTCATCTGCGTGCCTGGGCGGCTGATTAATATCGTGGTGTAGCGGTCAGGACCTCGCAGCCTGTCCGGGTAACGAGGATGACATCCTCAATGCGGATGCCGAAGCGGCCGGGGAAGTAGATGCCGGGTTCGACCGTGAGGGTCATGCCCGGTTTCAGGATGGTTTTGCAGGTCGGGGCAAAACTGGGCGCCTCGTGAACCTCTAGCCCTAACGAATGCCCGAGGCTGTGCCCGAAGTTTTTGCCGTACCCCGCTTGCTCGATGTGCCGCCGCGCGATGCCGTCAATCGCTGCACACGCGCGGCCGGGGCGGATGGCCCGGATGGCTTTGCGGCTGGCGTTCAGCACAATGCCGTAAATCTCACGGTAGAAGGGCGATGGCTCGCCCATGCAGAAACTGCGGGTCATGTCGGAGCAGTAGTGGTTCCGTTTCACGCCCATGTCAATCAGGACGGGCTGGTTATCGCGGATGAGGGTCTCGTCGGGATGATGGTGGCACTCGGCTGAATTTTTCCCTGCGCAGACAATCGTATCGAAGGCCTCGCCCTGTCCGGCGGCATCCATTTCGCGGCGGATGATGTTGCGCACGTCCCACTCGCGCATCCCGGCGCGGAGTTGTTTCCGCATGGCTGCAAAGGCGATGTCGTTCGCAAGGACGGCCTGGCGCAGGGCGCGTTGCTCCGCCGGGGACTTGACGCTCCGCATCTCGTTGACGGCCTTGGACACGTCCACCCATTCGACGTGCGGGAGCGCCTTGCGGAACGTGTCCAGCCGTTTCGCGTCGAGTGTGCCCTCGTAACCCACGCGCTGCCACGAGCGTCCCATCTTGGCGAGGATGTCCTGCTCGTCTGTCGCGCGCCAGAGGGTTTTGACGGGCAGAAACGGGATTGCCTTCCGCGCCATGACGAGATAGCGGAAGTCGGTGTAGAATGCGGGCGCGGAGGTCAGCAGCAAGATGCCGTTCGAGGCGTGAAGCCCTGTGAAGTAGTAGCGGTTCACGTCGGTGATGACCAGCACCGCGTCCAGCGAGAGACGGGCTTGGCAGGTGCCGAGCCTTTTGATGCGCGTTGCAAACTCCGTGGCGGGCAGGCTACACGCTGGCAGAGAAATGGACATGGCTTTCAACCTTTGGGGTTCTCACGCTTAGCCTAATCGGGTTGCCCGTTTATTGCAACTCGACCCTGAGCTTCAAGAACCGTTGCGGTGCGTTCGTCGAAGGCGTCAGGTGGATGTTATACACCCACGACCAGAGATCCGGCTCATCGCCAGGGACCCACGGGGCCAATTCGCAGATGTCGTCCGGCAGCCAGTTCAACTCGGGCGGTGTCAGCGAGGGCGTTCCGAGGACCGTGAACTTCACGTCGGCGGGCAATTCATTCTTGCGGCGGTATCTCAGGTAGAGGTAGTTGCCGTCCGGCGCGGCCGCGTTGCTCACGAGATTGGTCAGGCCGCCGCAGACATACTTGACCTCATCGTACCCTCGGGGGTTTAGCCCCATCGCATACTCCATCAGATTCGGGATGCCGTCGCCATCCGGGTCCGCGTCCGGCCCGCTGATGCCCGGGTCCAGCAACTCGGATTCATTGAAGTGCTCCTTGCGCCACGCCTCGAACCCAGAATCCGTATCCACGATGTCGCCCGAGGCGTAGATGTCGCCGACGCAGACGCCATAGCCCTTGTAGCCGAGCGAGCTGCCCTCAAACGCGATGTAGTACGTTGACGACGGGTTCGGGAGCTCAAGCATCTGCGGGGTCCACTCCTCAATCGGCTCGGTGTAGGTTGCCAGCGTAACCCAGTTGTCCACCGTATTGGTGCGGTAGCGGACGCTCAGATGCTCATTCGCTTTCAGGTACGAGCCCATGCACAACTGGAACATCAGCACCGTGTTCGTGGTGTTCGACAGGTTGATGGGCGGCGAAATCAGGCGCGCGATGGTCTCCCCGTCGTTCAGCGTCCAGAAACAGGCATTGCTGGACGTCCCGGTGGGCGCTTTCAGGGGCTTGGCGCCGGGGTGCGTGCTGATCGTCCCCGAGCAGAACACCCAGTCAACAGGCCCGAAGCCCTTGACCTTCTCCAAGGACCACCCCTCGGGCAGCCCCGGGCCTACGAACGTTTCCGTGAACGGTATCTTCCCGGGCCGCAGGATGCGGATGCTGAACGCGTTGGTCGAGGCGAGGCCGTCGCTCCCCATCACGAAAACCCTGAACGCGGATGTCCCGTCGCTGGCCGGCACACCGGAGATGGCGCCCGTGCTGGCGTTCAGCGTCAGCCCTGCGGGGAGGGTCCCGTCCACGAGCCCCCACGTGTAGTCCGGGGCGCCGCCGACCGCCTGAAGCGCAGTATGGTAGGCGAACCCGGTGAACCCGCCGGGCAGCACCTTCAGCGTGGTGATGATGGGCGCGGCGGCGTCATCGGTAATCCTGACCGTATCAATCGCGACGCCGTACCCCGAACGCGCGCGGCCCTCAAAGGCGATCTGGTAGGTCGCCGACAAATTCGGGAGCTCGATCACGCGCTCCGTCCATTCCGTTACCTCGCTCTTATAGGTTTCGAGGAGCGTCCACGCCGCGCTTTTGGTATTGCGGTAATACACGCGCAGCTCGTCCTGCCCGCTCCACTTCTGCATGAAGTGGTAGAACGACAGGCGCGTGTTGTTGGGCGCCTGGCTCAGGTCTATCTCGGGTGAGACCAGCTTCGAGATCAGCTCGCCGAACCCCTGCGCCTGCGGGCTAAAAAAGAGGGCATAACCATACCCGCTGTGCGCCGCGAAGGGAGGCATCGGCGGTACCCGGCCCGTAACATACTGCCAGTTCACCGTGTTCTGCACATACTCCTGCGTCCAGCCGGCGGGCAGGTCAGTGCCGGGGCCCTTCACCTCGAAATCATCCGCGTAGATCGGCGCGCGCGGCTGCTCGACCTTCAGAACCATCGTCTTCTGCGCCTGGTTCCCCATCGAGTCTGTAACCTCGACCACAAACGTGCAGGTCTCGACCAGATACGAGCACCCTGTAACCACGCCCTCGGGGGTCAGGCCCCAGCCGTCCGGCAGCGCACCGTCTATGACGGCGTAGGTGTATTCGCCCGGGTCGTCCGACCATCCGCCCTCGGACTCCAGTTGGGTCAGCGCCGGGTAGTTCGTGCCGACCGTGGCGGTCGGCAGCAGGGGTGGCGTGATGATGGCCAGCGGGGGGATGGGGTCCTCAAGGCAGACCGCGTCCACGCACACGCCCCACCCGCTCTTCGCGGAACCCTCGAATGCGATATACATCGTCTGGCCCGGCCGCGGGATGGGCAGGTCAATCGTCTGCTTCGTCCATGAGGCGATCGGCGACGTATAGACGGCCAGCGGTTCGCCCCAGGGGTCTCCCCAGTGCTCCTTGCAATAGACGCGCAGCTCGTCCTGCCACGTCAGGCGGGGCTCCATGAACATATAGAAGGTCAGCCGTGCCGCGCGCGGGGCCGGGCCGAAGACAATCATCGGCGAGATCAGGCGCGCCGTGTAGTGCGGGCGCACGGTCGTCCCGCTGTCGTTCCAGATGCCGAGGTAGGCGTTGTTCGTGCCGTTGCCGCTATGCGTGGAGCCCGGGCGCCCGGAGGGGCTTCCCGTGCGGATGGTCCACAAATAGATGTTGTCAACAGCCTCCTGCATCCATCCCGTCTGCGGCCCCTCCATCTCGCCCTCGAAGTTCTCGGAGAAGGGCGCCTCCAGCGGCGGGCGGATCGTGAGCGTGAACGCGTTGGTCGAGATGAGCCCGTTGTTCGCCTCCACGGCCACCAGGAACGTGCAGGTCTCCACCTGCGTCGGAGGCGGCAGACACGTCAGCCGACCATCCGGCGAGAGGACGAAACCGAGCGGGAGGTCGCCGCCCACATGAGACCACGCATAGGCCGGGGAGGGCCCTGTGGAGACAAACGTGAAGTAGTAGGGGTTGCCGATGCGCCCGTCCGGCAGGATGTCCTGCGAGTAGAACCCGGGCGGGTCCTGGACGCCCATCACGGCATCCCACGCATGGCGCACCGAGGCGAGCGAGAGCGGGAAAAGGTCGCGGACGGCAGAGAACCACGCCTCGCGCACCGCCGCATAGCCCGAGTTCCGCGTACAGTACACCGTCAGCACGCGGAAGGCGATCTGCTCCGCCTGCTCGATGCCGATGCCCTCCACGGCATACGGCAGCCCGTCGTTATTCCCCTCGCCGCCATCGCACAACAGGTAGAAGAAGAAGTTCATGGGCCCGGAATTGGCGTGCACCCCGCCGTTGTCGTCGGCATCGGTCCACCAGTCGGTCCCCAGATAGCGCGACGGCTGCGTGGAGCCGATAAACAGGCTTCTCGGGTTACGCATATCGCGCAACGCCAGCCCGCTGATCCAGCAGTCCTCGCCGATGAGCCAGTCCGCCAAGCCCCCAAACGAGACCGGGTACGCGCCCCGGCCGTCCGGCTGCGTGTAAAACTCCACGCACGCGGCGAAAATGTCCGAGAACGACTCATTCAGCGCGCCCGACTCGTTCATATACACCAAGTCCGTCGTGTGCTCCGTTACCGCGTGCTGGAACTCGTGCGCCATCACGTCCAGCACCGCAAGCGAGGTCGAAGAGAAATTATCGCCGTCGCCAATGGTAATCTCCCGCACATTGCCGCCTTCCCAATAGGCATTCGCAAAGTTACCCGCATGGACATTCACGCGCACCACGGTGTTGTTATTGTCGTAGCTGTACCGGCCGTGCACCTCGCGGTAATAGCGCTGGGTCGCATTAATGTTGTACGCCGCCGACATCTCCGTCCGGTCCGACGCCGCCCAGTCGTCGGTCATCCGGAACGCATACGTCGCGGCATCGGAATACGCGAGGCTGGACGACACATTGTACACCAGCCATGCCATCTCCGGGTTATACAGGTAATACGCGCCATCCTCCAGCCACCCTTCGACCTCCACCGTCGAGCCGTCCTCACCCGTGAGGCGGCTCCCGGAGACCATGGCCAGCTCGCCGGCCGCCGTCGGCGGGGCAATCAGCTTGACATCGTTGTACTTCTGCAAGACCTCCCCGGTCTTCGCGTCAACCCAGTACCGCCAGGACCCCGGCATCCCGTCCGCATCCCGCCTATAGGAGACCGTCATCTCATACGCCAGCCTCGGCTCGCTCCCGCCGTAGGCGTAGATGACTAGGTCGGGGGCTTGCTGGACCTCCACGGCCGCGACCCCAATGACCGCCTGATCGTCCCGCACGATCTGGAGCGCGGCCTCCGCCGCGATCCCCGGCTTCACATCCAGGTCAATCCCCGGCGCATACTCGCCGTTCACCTCATACGCCAGGCCCGCCGCATCGAAGTGGACAACCAGCTCGGTCCCGAACACGGGCAGGCCGCGGTAACGCTGCGTCAGCCGCACATGGTGAAAACCGATCTTGTCCGCATCAACCCGCTTGACATCAAACTCCTCCTGCGCATCCCCCACGCCGAAGAGCGGCGACAGGTTATCCATGACCGCGATGGCGTTCTCCTCCCACGGCGCGCCTTTGCGCACCTGAAGCCTCCGCCCGGCGGCGGAGAAGACGCGCGGCTCGCCCAGGTCCTTCGCGCGGACCGAGAGCGGGCTCTGCATCTGCTCGCCCCAGACCACCCCCATGCCCTCGCGTTTCGCCTGTTCGAGGGCATCCGCCTGATGCTGCGGGATTTTCCGCAGCTCGCGTTTCTGCGCTTGGGGCTGCACCCCTTTCACGGGCCCGCGGACCCCGCCGCGTTGCGCAACGGCAGAGACCGCCATCACGCCGATACAGAGCGCAAGCAAATAATGACGGATAAGGCTCGGCTTTGACTGTCTCATACGATTACCACCAGAATCTTGTTGCCTCCACGGTTCGGCCGTCCCGGCCCCGACCCCTACGGCGCGCCCTTGCGGTTGCCCGCAAGGGCGTGCCACACGGAATTAGTCGTTCTTGATCGGCTTGACCTCGACCTTGAAGAAGCCCCGCGCCGGGTCAATGCTCGGCTGCGCCGCATTCACATGGCTGGTCAGCGGCTTCAGCACGCCGTCCACGAGCGTGAACGAGCCGTCCACGCCGATGGACTGCCACGGGCCATCCAGCGACGTCGCGTACTTCACGTGATACTCGTAGTCCAGCGACGCCGCAGGCTCCATCAGCAGGCCAAACGCAGCCGCATTGACGGACGTGTCGCGGGTTACGCGCATCTGCCAGTCAAGCGTGGCCGTGTCCGCATTGATGCTGAACTTCGTGATGCCGAACTGCAGCTGGTCCCACGGGAAGAGCCCGAGGTCAAGCTTCTTGCCCGGCAAGAAGCCATCAGCCGCCGCAGGCGTCCCCGCCAGCATGACGAGGTACGCGGCCTGCTCGTCGCTCGAGCCGGTGGCGAAGGCCGCCATCATCCCCATGGCGTGCGGGATGCCGGACCACGTGCCCGTAACGAGGTTCGGGTTGATCTCCGCGTCCCCGTGCGTCCATCCGTCCTGCGGCCCGATGGTGGCGAGGAATCCCGGGTACGCCCCGGGGTTCTGCTCGTACTCCCACGCATCCGGGAACCAGTCCTGGTCCACGTCGCAGTCCTCGATGAAGATGGTCGCCGCAGGGATCGTTGACGAGTGATCCACCTTCACAGGGCGCACGTTGTACAGCGACTTCTGCTCGCCGTAGTAGTTCGCGTAGCCCCACGATTCCCAGATGTCGCGGACACCGTTACCGTTGGAGTCCAGGAAGGCCCTCAGGTAGTACGTCCCCGGTGAAAGCCCGCGCAGGAAGGCGTTGGTCGCCGTCGAGTACATATTGGTGATGAGCTGCGACGGGTAGGCCGTCGCGATGCCCGGCGCGCCTGTCGCGAACACATACTGCGCGGCCGGCTCGCCCGTGAACCCACGGTTGTCGAACGCTTGCAGGATGACCTTGCCCGCCAGGCTGACCGCCGGCCCGAAGTATTTCACCGTTACGTTGATCTGCCCGTAGCCCGACGACCCTCCGCCGTTCGACGCCAGCGGGGCGTTCACGTCCCAGCGGAACATGGTCGGGGTGGACCAGCCCGTGCCGGCGGTGGTGGAGAACTTCGCGTTCAGCGGCTTGATGCGCCAGTAGTAGGTGCCGTTGTTCGAGACATCCGTGTCGCCCATGTAGAAGGGCGCCTCCCAGACGCAGTCGCCGGTGTTCGGGTCGCGCATCGGGACCTGGCGTATCCCCGAGTAGAGGAGCGGACCCGAGGACGAACCTTTCCGCAGCTCGAACGCGAAGGCCGTGTAGTCCTTCGGCATCTTCCAGCGGAGCGTCGGCCGAGCCGAATAGACATACCCGCCGTGCATCGGGAACACGTTCGTGGCGACCGCCGAGGCGGCCTCGAACAAGTTCGTGAAGGCCGCGATCCGCGTGCCGTTCGTGGTGAGCGTGGTCTCCAGTATCTTGTCGTCGCCCATCAGCCAGACGTCATACGTAACCGAGCTGGCGGCCGGCGCGGCCGTACCGATCCCCCAGTCCAGGGCATAGCCGCCCGCCGAGGAGGCCGAGACCAGCGCGCCGAAGACGTCGCCCTCATGGATGTAGTTACGCCCGATGATGATCTTGTCCAAGACCGTCTTCTGCGGGTTATTGGCCGCGCCGATTGCGGCCCTGCGGACGCGGACGTGGTTGATCAGCGCGCCGCCGCCGCCGCCACCGCCGCCGCTGTTCCACCCGAAGAGGACATCCTCGGTGCGCGTCCCGTCGAGGGACATACGCAGGTAGCCGGGCAGGCAATCCGTCAGGTCAATGTTCAGCGAGTTCTTGTCCCAGCCGATCTCCGTGGCCCATGGCGTGCCGAGGCCCATGGGGTCGCCCGGTGTCCACGAGGCCGCCGCACCCGGCTGGCCGCCGCCGCCCTGCTGGTTGCCCTGGGTCATGTACGCGAGGAAGTAGTTCGTGCCCTCGCGCAGGTAGCCCGTGTCCGCCTGCCCCAAGTAGAGCTTCTGCGGCCATGCGTTCGGCAGGCTAACCGAGTAGAGGACCTCCACATACGAGTCATCCAGCGGCAGGAGGCTGGTGGGGTCGCCGGCCAGGAACCCGGCCATATCGAGGATAATGGCGGTGTTCGCGTAGGGGCTGAGGTCGAAGGAGATCTCGCCCGTTACATAGTCCACCGTGCCGACGGTCTGCTGATACATGCTCCCGCCCCACGGCATGGTGTAGAGGATGCCGTCCTTGTCAAAGCCGCTGCTGGCGGTCTGCCCGGTCCACAGGTCCGTGAACTGGAAGCTGATGGTCCCGGGGACGATAGACCCTGGGGTCAGGTGCGTCTCGATGGTCCTCGGCTCGAAGAAGCCGAGCGGGAGCGTCTTGAGCGTAATGCCGCCGCCGAACGCCAGGCTCCACACCGCATCCGGCTGGCCGTTCATATCCGGGTGCGAGAAGGCATGGATCACCACGTTCCCGGCAGGCTGGATACCGCTGTAGTTCAGGCGCGTCTCGACGATCGGGATCGGCACCTCCAGGCTGGTGTTGCCGCCCGGCAGCACCAGGGCCTGCACGTCCGGCCGCACGGACCGCACCGCGAGGCTGTACCGCGCCGTGCCCCAGGTGGACCACCCGCCGCCGCTATAATCCACGTGCGGGTCATAGACGAAGCGGTTCGCATAGCCGGGGGCGTACAGGTCCTCCCACCAGTCCTCCACGAAGTCATGGTCGGAGAACATGAACCCAAGCGGCACCCTGCCGACCTTCATGAAGTAGTCGGAGACAGGCTGCGAGGCCACGGTCTTGAACTTGCGCGGGCTCGAGAGGCGGAACTGATAGACCTCGGAGATCAGGTACTCGGCGTAGTTCGAGAGGCCGTCCATGTCCGGGTCGCCGCCGGCGCCGTTGTCGCCTGTCGGGTCGAGCGGGTCAAGCCCGTAGAGCTTCTCCCACCAGTCTGGCAGGCCGTCGCCATCGCTGTCGGCGATCTGCTTGTACAGGGCGTTGATCGAGCCGTCCGGCTGCATTCCTCTGGCCAGGTCGCGCTGGTAGGCCTCGCCGTTGGTCATGTCCATGCCCAGGTACAGCTGGTTGTTACCGGTGTAGAGGTCGGTCCAGCTCACGCTGTTGGCGAGGCCGTTCTGGGTGAGCCACCACTGCGGCAGGCCGTCGTCCAGCGTCTCGCGGTGCTCCAGCCACGTCCCGGTCGGCCCTTGGCCGTCCCACAGGTCCACGCACTGTTTCGCGAACGCGTCGCCGATCGGCAGCAGGTCCGCCATGGGCGCGATGCTCCGGTAGGTGAAGCCGTAGGGGTTGTTGCGGTTGGGGAAGTGGTTCTCCGTCGGCACGGTGCCGGTCCAGTCCGTGCGCCAGTAGTAGGAGTCCGCGATCACATTGTTCAGGCCGGTGTTCAGCGCCCCGATGGTGTACAGCGGCAGGTGCGCCGCGACGTTCTGGATCCACGGGATATACTGCTTGTCCGCGTACACCGTGCTGGAGACGGCCGTGAGCGACCACCAGGCGACGGTCGAGCCCACTGGGCGGCCGTCCGTCATCGGCGGGCGGTTGGTAACCACCGACGGGCTGTTGAACCCGCGCGGCACCTGCGCGACGTCGCTCGCGTTCAGCGCGCTGAACAGGGAGTTGAACGTGTAGTAGTTCATCAGCAGCGGCGACATCGGCTGCGCGGCGTCCGCCATGCGCGAGTAGCCGTTCTGCTCCTGCGAAACGATCAGCTCGCGGTTGGCCATCATATCCTCATAGGAGAGGCGCCGCTTGGCGTCCTGGGCAATCTCCACCGCCGTGCGCGCACCGTCCCACACGCGGACCTCATCCAGCCAGCCCTGATAGAACTTGCTGTAGTCCGCCCATGTCGCGGGCCACCGGATCACGTCTGGCGTAACGGGCATCGCCGCCGGCGAGATCGCCAGCGTGGACAACACGTCGTTCGCCGCGCCCAAGATGAGCGAGCCGGAGATGAACGAGATGGTCATCGTCTCGATGATCTCATTCGTGTTGGAGCCGGGCAGCACGGGGTAGCTGAACATCCGCACCAGCCCGTTGGCCGGGACCAGTGCCGTGTCCATGGTGTCCTGGGCGACGCCGTTCACGAACAGCGTGAACGTTTCGGTGCGGCCGTCCATGCGGATCGCCACGTGCGTCCACTGGTTCACCGGGATCGCCTGGCCGTACAGCCGGACCGAGTCCGTGTGCCAGTCGTGGTTGCCGGCGTTGTCGAACCCGCCGTACACGCGGCCGAACCCGTCAATGCCGATCAGGAAGTTGCGCCGCTGCCCGTCGGTCGAGCCCAGGTCGGACGGCCCGTAGTTGAACACGCGCTCGATCAGCACCTGGTCGTAGCCGACGGTCCGCTGGGGCTTTGCCCACAGCTCAACCGTGAAGCTCCTGAACGCCTGTTCCATCTCCTCCATATCCCCGCTGATCTGCGAGGTCAGGTCGTGGTACAGGAGCGGCGTAACCGCGGCCGACCGGTCGCCGCTGAACCACAGGGCCTGGCGGTGGAACGGGTCTTCCGAGTTGCGCGGGTCAGACTTGGCGTTGCGGTTGCCGACCAGCTCGTCCTTGTCGGAGATGCCGTCGTTGTCTGTGTCGTAGCCCTCGTTCATCTCGAAGGGATACATGAACACGGGCAATCCCCTCGGGCTGCGCCAGAAGTACATCTCGCGGAAGGCCCCGGAGCCCATCGTGCGGTAGAACCGCATCGTGAGGCTCCACGGGTTCGATATGTCCGTCATCCACAGCGGCGACGGGTCGGTGTTGTAGTTGGCCGGTGCCGCGGAGTTCGCCAGCAGCATCTCCTCCAAGTTCAGCAGGCCGTCCGCATCCGGGTCCGCCAGCGGCATCCCGTTCATCCACGGGAAGCGCACGACGTCCAGGGACAGGCCATATTCGTCCACCCACCAGTTGGCGTCCCACCAGTTACCCGCGCTCGGGTAGGCCCACGCCACGCGGTCGGTCAGGAGCGAGGTGCCCAGGCCGAGCAGCGGGTTCAGGCCGTGATACAGCTCATAGAAGTCATCCATGCCGTCCGCGTCGGTGTCCGGGTTCCGCGGGTCTGTTGACGCATAGCGCGGCGAGGCCAGGAAGGTCCCCAGCACCGATTCCGGCGGCATCATGTACCACAGGGTTCCGCCGCCCTCGGTCGCCGGGCGCGTGCGCGCCTGATCCCACACGTTGGTAACCTCGACGAAGAGGTCGGCGATCTCAAAGGTCATGTCCATCGGCAACCCGCGTTGCCCGGAGTAGGGGTCCACCGCGACCTGCGCGTCAGGGATATCATAGCGGAAGGCGCGGATGGCCTGCGTCAGGTATTCCTCGTAGTTGACGAGGCCGTCGTTGTCCCAGTCCTCCTTGTCGTCCGGGACGGTTCCGTCCATGCCGTTGCGGATCCACATCGTCTGGCTGCTCGGGCCGATGTCCATGCCGTCGGGCATGGGCGTGGGCGAGCCCGCGAAGCAGACCTCCCACGCATCCGGGATGCCGTCGCGGTCCGTATCTACGGAGCAGGGGTTCAGGCCGCCGCCCGGGATGCAGGTGCTCCCGTCATCCACGGGGTTCCCATAGATGAAGGTGCGTTCGAGGTCGTCGCGCAAGCCGTCGCCGTCCGTATCCGGGTTCCACGGGTCCGTGGGCCAGAACTTGTTGATCCACAGGTTATCCTGATGCCCGGCCGGGCGGACGATCGTAACCACGCCCTGCATGCTCATATAATTGCCGCGTTTCAGGATGCCGATGCCATTGGTCAGCGAGGCGCCGTCGCGGTAGCTGATGACCGCCGGGGCGACCTGGTCCGGCGACTGGCCGCCGGGGATGTTGCCGCCGGCATACGGGATGATCGCGTTGTACTGCGCGGGGTTCGCGTACATCGGCAGGGTGTCCGTGCCCCAGAACTCGCGCTGGAGTGTGAGGAAGCCCATCGCCGGCCCGGTCGCTGACTCATCATCGTCAGCCACGCCGTCTTCATTGCTCCACGGCGAATACATCATGTTCTGCGTGTTCGGCCGGGTCGCGACATAGAGTTTCCAGCCGTCCGGGATGGCGGACGCGCGGGCGGGCGTCGCGGCGGTCTCGGGCGTCTGCGGGTGGGTGCTGAAGTTCAGCCAGTCATCCGAACCGCGCGAGAGCATCCGGTCCGTCGCGCCGTTGAGGCGCAGCTCAGACATGAACTTCATCAGCAGGTACTCGTCCACCGCCGAGAACGGCCGCGTGTGGGGCGCGTCGGCGTTATAGAACGGTCCCCAGCGCCCGATCCCATACTGGGCCGCCAGCGCGGCCAGCGGCGCGTTCTCCGCTGCGCCGCCGCCCGCGAAGCGCGGCACTGCGCGGCACCACGCCACGCGCGGGTCGTAACCGAACTCGTCGCGCACCTGGAAGTGCATGATCAGCACGCTGACCGGAGTTTCCGTCCAAGAGACAATCATCGGGTCGAGCAGGTCCGGGTTCCCGATCGGCCGGCCGACCGCCAGCGGCGCGTTGTTGTCGCCGTAGTTGTAGCAGGTCGTGTACGTCCCGGGGACGGCCATGCCGTTCTCGATTCTCGACAGGAAGCGGTTGGTAATGATCATGGTTTCGTCTTGGACCCCGGGGATCGGGGTCTCGACGACGACTTCCAGCAGCATCCGCGGCACCGCCGCGATCGCGAAAAAGTCGCCGTCCGTATTGTTGACCATCCAGTCGAGGCCGTCGTGCGCGCTGCACGGGTTCAGGCCCATCATGATTTCCCATCCGTCGGCCATGCCGTCGCCGTCGGTGTCCCAATTGGTCGGGTCCGTGCCGATGACCAGCTCCTCGATGTCCAGCAAGCCGTCATTGTCGAAATCGTCGTGCCACTGCGGGATCGAGTAGGCGCTGCGCGGGACAATCGGGTTGAAGGCCATCTCGATTTCCGTATAGTCAATCGGGTCGCCCTGCCCGGGGTTCAGCGGCTGGTAGCGCCATCCGCCGCGGTGGTTAATACGCGCCTGATACCAGAACCAGTATTCCCAGCCGTCCGGGAAGCCGTCGCCGTCGGTGTCCCACTTGGTCGGGTCGGTGCCGGGGTCGTCGCTCAGCCAGCCGTACGTCTGCTGCCGCGGCCCGAACTGCCCGTCTTCGCCGCGGAGCTCCAAGAACGCGGTGAACGCCCTGCCCGGGGGAATCGGGCGGAAGTCCCACACGCCGCCCGGGCCGTCGGGGTGAGCCGGGAGGAAGTCGCCGTCGTCGTTGTAGTCCATCAGGTTCTGGAACCAGATGGGGTCAATGACGGGGGCCGCTCCGGCTCCGCCGCCACCGCCGCCGCCGCCGCCGGCAGCCGAAAGCGGCACGAAATACTGCGCGACCGCCCAGTCGGGGATGCCGTCGCTGTTGATGTCGCCACAGCCGTCGCCGGCCCGATATTCCCTGCTGTACACCGCCCAGACCTCAACGACGTCGGTGCCGGTCCCGCCGCCGCCGCCCGTCGTCGGGTCCGGTGGCAGCTTGATGACCGCCGTGCCGTGGGTCGTCCCCGACGCCAGTGGCCTCATCGCGACCTGCGGGCTGTTGAAGGCGTCCGGCACGCCGTCCCACACGAAGAAATAGCTTTGCAGGATCCCGCCATTGGGGCCGGGGATCGGGATCGGGAAGGCCTCTATCGTTGCCGTGAGTGCCGTCGCGCCGAAGAAGAAGGTGTAGTAGTTGTTCACGAATGTCCAGGAGGCCGCCGTGGTCGTGGCGTTGGTCCCCTGCCCCTTCCCGGCCACGCCGTTCCAGTCCGCCGAGAACGGCCCGAGCGGATAGACGATGACTTTCTTGGACGGCCGGACGTCCACATAGAACATCGCGATGTCCCACCCGCCGTCCTTATCATGGATCTCGAACCGCTGGAGGTGGATGCCCGCGTTCATGAAGACATGCGTAACCTGCCCGGTGTAGGTTGACACCGGGGTGGTCGAGCCGTCATCCCAGTACCAGGCCCCGTACATCCCGTTCGTGCAGTCCACGAATGAATCGTCCCAAACGCGCCACTGCATGGTAACGGGCATTCCGACCGTCGCGATCAGGTTCGTTTTGCCCCGCTCCGGGAGCTGGATCATCGGGTCGGCGTTCCGGACGAGCAGCGTCCCGGAGAACATCGTCTGGAAGAACTCGGAGCCGGGGCTTCCGGGCGTGATGGACGGCGTGATCGTTACGCCCGGCCACAAGGTGGCCATCGTGCCGTCGAGGAGCGGGACCGCAAGGGTGATGTCCGTGTTGCCCGGGGAGCCTTTGTCGGGCGGGATGATGACGGTCGCCGGCAGCAGGACCCGGCCGACCCCCTCCGCAGACATCGCCAGGTTCAGGGTTACCGCCGTCCCCACGGGATAGGGCTTCGACACACGGATGGTAACCGTCGCCGTCTCGCCCTCCCGGTACGGGAAGTCCTGGACGATGACCCGGATGTTCGGGGGGATGTACTCCACGACGTTGACGAGGAACTCCACCTCGCTCGACTTCCCGTTGTCCTTGTCCACCGCCCACACTTTGACGGGCTGGTTGTGGAGCGCGGTGAACGCATGGGCGACCGACCCCGTTACCGTCTGGCTCGCAGGGTCGTAGAAGCCGACGCTGTTGGAGATAATCCCGCCCGGGAACTCGAAATAGACCAAGATGTTGTCCAGCGGGTCCGACGGGTCCATGTCCGCCCGCACGTCCGTAATCCGGTACTGGAACGGGAACGGCTGGCCGTAGTCAATCGCCGCGTAGGCCGGCAGCACCACCGTCGGGCTAGCCACAGGCTGGGTTACTCTCGGCGCGACGTTCTGCAGGACGCCGAACAGCGGGATATTCTCCTTGTACCAGAGCACCGCGTCGGGCGGCCCCACGACCACGGGATGGAATTCGAGCGTGGCCCCCGGCGTGCCGTCCACGCAGGTAACCGTCAGCGGCATGAGGTTCGTCTGCTGCCCCGAGTAGATCAGCACCTCGCTCGCGCTCAACGTGTAGTTGCCCGCGGCGGCGGGAGATTCCACAACATCCACCCGGACCGTAATCGTTGACCCGAACGCATGCGACAGCGTTACATAGATATTGGTGGAGGTGCCCTCAAGGAAGAAGTTGCCCTCCGCCTCGACCCGCACCTTCGGCTGCGACACCGGCGAGTTCACCTCCACGGTCAGGGTGAACGGGTCGGACAGACCGCCCTCCTTGTCCTTCGCATACACCGTTACGGGGTAGGACCCCGCGGCGGGATAGATGTGCGTGTGCGTGAACGTCTGCGACGTGTTGGTTACCGCCAGGTCAAACGAGCCGTCGCCAAAGTCCCAGATGTACTCGATCCCGGCCAGGATGTCCGGCGAGACATCATCCACCGCCACCAGGAACATGCACGGCGACCCCGCCACCGCAGAGCCGCCAGCCGTAACGTTCAGCACGGGCGGCACGTTCCTGACATAGACCGTCCCCGGCTGGAAATTGATGGGCAGATACACCGCCGCGGCCGCGTCATTGGTTACCACCGGCACCAGCCGCACGCCCGGGCTCTGGCTCAGCAACGTCCCGTCAACCACGTTGAACGGGATAGTGGCCGTTGTCAACGTGGCTTGGATCCTCACCGCATTCGTCGAGATCGAGATGGCGGACGCATCGCCCTCCACATCCAGCCGGACCCAGACATCATCCGAGAAAGCCCGGGAGAGGACGATTTGCGCCGCAACGCTGGTCGGTGGGCTCTCGTTGACGGTAATGTTGTTCGCGCCGCCCGCGGCCGGGAAGCGGACATAGATGCTCGGGTCAGGCTCCGGCTCGACCACGATATAATGGTACACCGCATTGGTGATCCCGGCATGGCTATAGACCGCAGGGTTGTGGTCATAGTCGTAAAGCGGCTGGGCATAGATCAGCGCCCCGGGGGCAGGGAGTACCCCGATGCCCTTCACCTGAAAATCAACATAGCTCGCCCCGGCAGGGATCGAAACGTTCATCGCCGTCTGCCCCGCCACGTTCCCGATCTGCAGGTGGGAGCCATCGTCCGGCGTCCAGACCTTAATCGTGATCGGCGTCGTCGCGACGGCACCGTTCAGCCCGACGCGAACCGTCTTAATCTCCGTCTCCTTAATCTCCGTCGCGCAGAACCCGTCCACAAACTCCAGCGTCTTGATGGTATAGCCCAGGTAATCAATGTTATACTCCAGGAATGTGAAGCCGGCGACACCGTCAAGCACCGACTTGAAATCCGGCTGGTTGATGCGCCAGTCCACGGGGTCCCCCGTGTTGACGTTATAGATATTCCACCCCAGAGGAGCGACCGCGAACCACGTCTTCGCATCACCCCACAGCCTCAGCGGGTCCGCCATGTCGCCCGGTTGCACCTTGTATTTGAAATACACATCCGTGCGCGCCGTGTTGAGCGCGGGGTTGGCATTCCACGAGAGCGTGTTGGGGACAGACCCCGAATACACCGCGCGCCGGATCTCCCCCCCGATAATCACTGCGATCTCGGGACGATCCCCGGGAACCGCGCCCAGCCCGTCAAACGTGTAGTGCCCGTCCAGGCGGATGACGAACTCGATCTCTGCGCCCGGGGTAACGGTTACACTGGGGGGGGTCGGGGAAGACCCCCTGAACCCGATGATGTTCCCAAGCGCAAGCGGCGTCTGCCCCCACGACGGGGCCGCGCACCACGTTATCCCGAACAGCACCAGCGAGGCTGTCCATTGCTTCATTATCGCCTTCACAACTCTAGCTTTCATTTCTGTTTCTCCAATCACTCTTCACACACCATTTACGTTTGAGATTTATCCCTTATGCGCGCACAGGCAACCGGCCCGCGCCCCATAAATCCGTTTCACTTCGGCCGCACGCCCCCCACCAAGGGTTTGTCCACGGCCGTCGCCTTGCCAGCCTGCACATCACGGAGCGCCTGCTGCTCCTCCAACATCCGGATGCGGATACCCTCCACGCCCTCGTTGTAAATCTTCACGGACTCCGCGTCCTGCTTCTGCGCCAGCGCCACCAGCTTCTGCCAGGCGTCATCCGCCTCCAATGCCGCCTCCAGCGCCTCCTCATCCGCATCCGGCGGGAGCGCCGCCCGCACGCGCAACACGCACTGCGTCATCAGCCCCGCCGTCTGGAGCCGGGCCTGCCCCACCGCCACCTGCCGGAAATGGTTCGTCAGGATCGAATCAATATAGGCCGTGTCATTCACACGGTTCGTATAGACCTCCGGGAGCGCCTCCCCCTTCTGCTTCCAGCACCCGCAGCCGCCGGCAAACAAAAGCCCGCAACACAACAAAAACAACACGCTACGATGCGCTTTCCGATCGCTCACACCACCCATAAACAGCATTTCCTTACACTATATTCCATGCCATCCAAATCCGCTCCGGCAGCAAAAACACTCCACCGAAGTTTTGATATGATACCATGACCCCAATGACGGGAACAAGCCAAATTTTTTCTTTTTTCTGCATTTTATCTTTTCCGGGAAAAAGGGGCCTCGTTTTGAGTCGCTCATTTCTCACCCCCCCCTCCTTCCTCCTTCCCCCTCCCTACTTCCTACTTCCTCCTTACTCCTTACTCCTTCCTACTTCCTCCTTCCCCCTCCCTACTTCCTACTTCCTCCTTGACTCTCTCCCCGCAACCTGCCAAACTCTCCCCCCGCTTATGGCAACCGAAGAACTCACACCCATGATGCGCCAATACAGGCGGATAAAAGCGGAACTCCCCGACGGGGTCATCCTCCTCTTCCGCCTCGGCGACTTCTACGAGATGTTCTTCGACGACGCCCGCGCCGCCGCACCCGTCCTCGGCGTCGCCCTCACCCAGCGCGGCGGCGTCCCCATGTGCGGCGTCCCCTACCACGCCATTGACACCTACCTCGCCAAGCTCATCCGCGCCGGCAAGAAAGCCGCCATCTGCGACCAGATGGAAGACCCCGCCCAAGCCAAAGGCATCGTCCGCCGCGAAGTAACCCGCGTCGTTACCCCCGGCACCGTTACCGAAGACGAAATCCTCGACGCCACCCGCAACAACTACCTCGCCGCCATACACGTCATCCCAAATTCCCAATCTCAAACTCCTAACTCCGAACTCCTAACTCCTAACTCCAAATTCGGCCTCGCCCTCCTCGACCTCTCCACCGGCGACTTCACCGTCGAGGCACTCCCCACCCCCGAAGCCCTCACCGACGCCCTCCGCCGCTACGCCCCCAGCGAATGCCTCATCGCCGCCTCCAACGTGGACATCGGGCGTTCCCTGTTGGACAGTGGATATCCATGCTCCCTCACCGCCATAGACGGCTGGGCCCTCGAATACGACAACGCCTACGACCGCCTCACCCGCCACCTCGGCGTCCACTCCCTCCAAGGCTACGGCTGCGAGGGCGCCCCCGAGCTCGTCTGCCCCGCAGGCGCCCTCCTGCACTACGTTACCGAACAGCTCCGCCACAACGCCAGCCACATCCGCACCCTCCACGTCCGCCAACCCGACGACCACCTCACCCTCGACCAAGACACCTGCGCCAACCTCGACCTCACCCCCCAGCGCGGCAAAGACAAGCAGGCCACCCTCCTCGGCGTACTCGACAACACCCAGACCCCCATGGGCGCGCGCCTCCTCCGCGCCTGGCTCACCCGCCCCCCCCGCCGCCGCCCCGACATCGAGGCCCGCCTCGACGCCGTCCAAGCCCTCACCCGCAACCGCCCCCTCCTCAGCACCCTCCGCCAGCGCCTCGCCGCCGTCCGCGACCTCGAACGCCTCATCACCCGCATCGCCGCCAACCGCTGCAACGCCCGCGACCTCAACGCCCTCGCCGCCTCCCTCCTCCCCGTCCCCGACATCCGCGACCGCACCGCCGCCGCCGCCGACCCCCTCCTCACCGCCACCGCCCACCTCCTCCACCCCCTCCCCGAACTCACCGCCCTCATCAACGCCGCCATCGCCGACACCCCCCCCCCCGCCCCCAAAGACGGCGGCACCACCCCCCCCGGATAAAAAAAGGAATTGGACAACCTCCCCCCCCCCCCCACCGAAGCCCACCCCCGGCCCCCCA
>Ga0123353_10001746_pt1 | contig 26643 bp, 14 predicted proteins | sample TergutLab28metaG_3_FD_92763 | JGI IMG/M metagenome (GOLD analysis project Ga0123353, IMG submission 92763) | Labiotermes labralis P3 segment gut microbial communities from Petit-Saut dam, French Guiana - Lab288 P3 | ecosystem: Host-associated > Arthropoda: Insects > Digestive system > Gut ...
GTGACAGTGTGAACGGGGCTCGTGACCGCGTAACGTATCAAAAGTTGGTTACGCGGTCACGTTACGGGCTTGTTCGGTGCGCTGTCGGTATTTGGCTGTCACATCAAAGGGATGATACGGTTAGGGCCGGAGCAAGTGTGGACGTGCAGCGTCACGCTGCACGTCCACACTTGTAATGTTACGCGGTAACGTTACAACTGTGGGCCCACCTTTAAACGACTGCTACTTCCTACGTGTCCGAAGGAATGACACTCAAACGACTCAAGAATGAACATTATTCCAACGTCCTCACCACCAAAAATACCATAATTATGAGGCAAAGCTTAGAATTCTAGTGCAATGAGTACTGGTAGCAAGATTAGACACAACTGTCCTAGTACAAATCTTCTTCTTTTTGTTCTCTTATGATTCCCATGTGCCCTTGAAGCGTACGCCTTGATTAGGCATAAAAACTCATTTTGGAAGATAATTTTCTGCCAATTATTTCAACACATTCACACCAGTTATTCCTGTAGTCTGAAATCCCACAACTGAAGGAAGGCTCCAACCTATTCGCAACCCGACGCTAGAAGAATGGGCTGGTCAGCTCCACGTTCCAGTTGCTATATGCCTGAAAAAGAACCTGTACCCATTGTACTAGAAGCAGGGTGGATTTCGGTGTCGATCTGGACAACTCAGGAAATCTAACCATCACCGGGATTCGATCCCCGGACTGTCCAGTCCGAAGCGAATGGCTATACCGACTGAGCTATCCCGGCAGCCCGTATCTAATAGTAAACCCACAAATTTGTACTGCCCCCGATTTACATTTACAGTTTGGATACTTCAGGCAGTAGGGCAGATATTGATTAGCTGGCTGGGCTGTTCGATTCCCGGCGGAGGCAAGATAACGTTCTTTTTGTAGGTCTAAGCACATCCAGCTTGACGTAGTGCTCACCGAGTCTTCTGTCAATGATCAACGGGATTAAAAACGCCGGAGCATGAAACAATCCAGTTCTGCACCAGCGTCTGGAAGGCGTGGAACGTAAGTTCCACGGAGTCAACGAACCTAAATGAGTAAGCAAAGGGAAACAGTTATAAACGGGGATAGGCCTCTCTCTGTGACTATTAACTGTATTGTTTGGGCCATTACTTCGTGATCTCCTAAGGAATTTGTGCTGCGAATCCGTTTGGAGATAATGCACAGTCGCTGCGCTGGAGAGAACAAATGCATCCGACGGACCAAGTAAACGAAACGCGACTTTAAACAATCGCAAATGTAGACTAGAATAAAATTCTACATCTTCACTGATGTAATTAATTCATAACTTATAATTTTTCATCCTCTAAACATTCCCAAATCACATAGACCAAAACTGGGTTAGGAACAACAGGCTAAACACTAAATAATCTACTGGTCATAATTACCTGCTTCAGGGACTTCAGATTGTATTATCTTCAGCTTGCATTGTCTGGTCATTATATATATATATATATATGCCTAAAGACGTAAGAAGTGAACGGAAGGGCGAAGCGTACAACCTTAAAAATTCAGAGCAAAAGGATAATATAAATGGAAAAAAGAATCTGTTAATTTTAATCTCCAATTAAATGACACTCGAAAAGCAGGAAACAGAAGTCGAGTTGTCGGTCGACATCCATCAAAAGCCAGATGCAAGACTTGTCTATAACCCATCTCTGTCGCATACGCTTCTCTCTCACGTCAGCCTCAAGGAAGGAGAGCGAGATGGACAGAGACAAAAACGAAGGACATAAAGAAGAAACGAAGGAGAAATGAAAGATACTCTACACAGCATCCGGGGTTGGGCTTCCCATATAATGTCTGATCCAATAGAACGCTCGGAGAATGTCACGTGATATGCAAAGTGGGCGGGCAGCGTCTCATTCCGCATGCAAACCTCAGGACTACACTCGAGTCGAAGGTGGAGACTCAGTTAAGGGTCGATATTTCAAACAGCACAGCACTCCGCCCACCGAGAGCAGAGTTACTGACTTTCAATACATCAGCAAGAAATACTGAGAAAAATAAAATATATTCATGTCGCCATTGTAGAGTCAGATGGCTGACAGGACAAAATGGGAATAAATCTCTCCGCACCTCTACTAAGACCGGCCCAGACTGTCTGCATTACAGAACTCCCTACGAAGTAACAACCAGGTGCGACAGTTTATAGAGGCTCAATTTATTGCGTAAATTCACACTCTTATGGAACACTACATTTCATCGTTGTGTGCACACGAGCCTGATGCTGGATCCTGCCCTGAGCCCGTTGAATTCTGTCCTGACACTCACACAGTAGGATACATATAAACCGAGGGCTGAATAGTGCTGGTGTCACGCGAACGACAAACAGTTTAACACCACGTAACAGCTCCTTTCTTAAGAAGATGACATTTTCTCGATTCGTCAAGAAACAGCCTTTAACGACGCTCGAACTTTCATCCCAGCGTTTACAGTAGACCTGTGTAATACTTCGTAACCCAAAGTATGGTGAGATATTCTATCTCTGCATATATTCTTCAAGGCCTAAGCCCACCGCTTTTCAGGTGACTCACTGTTTGTTCGGTACAACCGCAACTACCGTCCGTATCAGGAGGCCATTCCCTCAGTCTACACCAGTAGGATGAGCCAAACCGTAACCACGGGAGCATAATTAGTGTATTATGTGTTCAGTACAAAAATTTTAAGAGGCAGGCTGTGTTAAGGGAGTAACTTGCTTTGGACAGATGTTGGAATCGAATCTTTGGCGCGTAACTGGCTACACAGCTTCACATTGCTGTATTCTTTAAGCTTGTAAGTCACGTAAGCATTAACTTAGTCGATTGGTCTCTATGCTTTTATTTGCTGCTTGATAACGTAAGCGAAACAAAGCTGTGACTTACCGTACCTTCTCGACATTTAAATATACAATGAACCTATAGACTGCACAAATCTAAGGCTAGTACAGACATAGAGACATAGCAAGAGAAACACAATTTTTAAATAAAATCAGTAGTAGAAGAACGAAAGGTTAATGCTGTAAGCTTCTCCCTCTCACATCTCCACGTTACGTACTCACTATAACAGGCCACTCTACCAATTACCTTTCGAAGCTATGTAACATCTGCACTTCAAATAATATCCTTAAATATCTAGAGTGTCAATTAGCCTCTCTGTAAGCTATATAAAGTCAATATAGAGTTGTAACTTTGCTTAATTAAGCATAATAATCTCTAAAATTATGAGGGATTGAAGGCAGAGCTCCATGCATTCCTAACCATGATATTGGTTGAAGATAAGTTGTTAGCTAAACGCACCCGCTGCTTTACTCCAGAGGAAAGTCCATTGTAGTCATTGGCTGGTAGGTTGGGTGGATCTCAGAGCCAATGTGGACGTTGTGGAGAAGAGAAAATCTGCTGATCCTACCAGGAGGAAATCCTGAGTTCCTCGGTCGTCTAATCCGTAGATTAAACACACAGAATATCGAATAAGACAGCCTATCCTGCTCATTTACAAAGTAATAGGCCTGCATAATATAAATAGGCCTAAATATTCATCAATGCGTTTGAACGGCTCTAAGCTGATGGACATATAGGGGTTTTGATAACTTGCTCAGTAACCTGGTTTGTTCATTCCCAAGAGTAGATCCATATTATTATATCAAAGGTAACACTTAGGCCCTGCAGGATAAGGACAGAAGATTTTCTTTTTCTCAAAATTTTCTCAAAACCTTTGGACTCTGCTTCACACACACACACACACACACACACATACATCCAGTTATCCAATAAGTAATGCAGAATTTTTTAAAGTCAGAACACCCGGTATGTTTTCACGTCATTAGTCAATAAGAAAAAACTGTTAACACAACTTTATTTTTGGAAATTTTTACAGTGGCATGTTTCGAACCTGAAGGGTTAACATCAGGCTGATATTTCATAGTGCACTGAAAAATGTATAAAACTACATTTGTCAAAATTAGGTCTCACTTTATACAATTATGTTATGTTTCATATTTTGCATGAGATTTCTCCCTGTGGGATAAAGCTCTAGAAACCTGAAGCTTAAATTTAACGCCGAGACCATAAATGTGTGAAATTAAGCCTCAGCTTTCCCACGCATTCTAATGGACAGTGCTTAATTGAGCAGAAAGAAGACAATTCCCTTACTTGGAATTATGGTCATTGTAAACTTGACATTCAACAGCAGGACTCTCTGAAAATATATCATGCGAGCAACACTATTTATATAGTAGTCAAGTCCATAGAGCACAGTCCTCGGGAAACTCAAAATTTTTTACATTGTCAAGAAGTGTCCAGCATCAGACCGAACTCTAGAGTCCATGAAGGTGTTTATTAGATTTGCCACTTGTCACGAGTCAAACGGACCCAGTCCACTCATCCCACTATATCCTTCAAGATCCGCTTTAATCTTATATTCCCATCTGCTCCCAACTTTTCTGTTTGCGGACAGACAATTTATGTGCGTTTATCATGTCTCAGTGTGTTCTACTTCTTGCCCAGTTCATCGTCCTTCAATATATAATCGCAAATAAATCTGAAGGAAAAAATCATCATGAAGTCGCCTCATTATACGGTATTCTCAATTCTCCTCGTACGTTACACTTCTTAGGTCCATTCTCCTTGCTGTCCTGTTCTCAGACACATTCAGTTTAGGCAATGTTGTTCCCCTAAAACGATGGTTCTTTATAGACAAATAATGCATAAACTTAAGCCTCTTATTCACCAGATTCATACAAAAATGAGGGTTCGAGGGCAGTTTTCCTCAGTCACAGAAGTTACACAAGACATGATGTTTACTTGGGGCTCAATTATTTCATCAAGCATTATAGCCGCAACTTAAAAAAGGTTATAAAAACTTATTACTTTAGACTATGTGAACGTAACAGTGCTTGGTTCGCCTAAGACTGGAGGAGGTTGAGTGTTAGACCGAACGGCCTATATCCAATCGAATACGCGGTATGTTGACTTAAATGTCGAATCCCTTATGCTTGTGACATTCTCTGTTTGTTGCCTCCCTTGAGACCTTAAGACGCACCGACCAGCGATCCAAAGAGTTCTACAATTATCTAAAAAATATATATATTGTTTAAAAACCTAATTTTGAACTTGGAACAATCCGAAGGGCCTAACAAATGAAGCGCAAAAAGACGATTGACAAGAAGACAAATTTTCTGTCATTGTTCTCTATCTTGCACGTAATAAAAACATTCTAATATCAACAAAGACTGTCTGTAGCACAAAAAATGGTGCTGCAATACGGTAAAGGTAAATTTCACCCTATAACAGGCCACGAAGGCCCAAATGGAAGTGCAGGTGTAACTCTACTCTTTCTTCAACCTCGACTCTAGATGAAGATGGGTGGTCAAAACCACGCTCCGGCCGCTTTACCGCCGAGTAAGAGACACGGTACCCATTTTATAGGAGGCTGGGTAGGGCCCGGGGCCAGTCTGGACCGGTGCGGAAAATCTCGCCACAACCGGGATTCGACACCCGGACCGTCCATCCAGTAGCGAACCGCTATATCGCTATATCCCGTCCCGCGGTGCCACAATGTGTGGCAGAAGGTAGCGCTGCTGTCTACCGTGGCGGAGCGGGAGCGCTTCAACAGGACACAGATAAAACACTCTTGTTTATTGGATAGTTCATTTACACGCTGTTTGTGCGAAGCTGAGTTTTTAAAAGTGCTGTGTCCCCATATCGTTACTTGATAGCACTTTTCATTTCCGATATTATTCATACAGCATAATTCTGGATTAAGTGTTCAGAACGGCAACGTTAGGTGCCAACAGCATAAAGACCCGGCAACGTTAGGTGCCAACAGCATAAAGACCCGGCAACGTTAGGTGCCAACAGCATAAAGACCCGACGCTAACATGTCTTCTAACAGGCAATAATATTATTTTGTACCATGACCAACAAATGCACAATTATATCACAAATTATCACACTCCTACATGTTTCGACACTATCGTTTCAACCTCAGGGAGCTTGTAATCAATACCTTGCCAAGTTACACAAATATTTTAAATGCAGCTGTGGCAATACAATTTATAATTAAGATGTTTCAAATAGGCTTAATGCAATTTCTCATACTATAGACGTTGAAATCTCAATATTATGAAATCATTAAAACGTTAAAATATTGTAGTACTTACAATAAAACGGGCTAAAATCTTTCGTTGTTACAATTCTCATGAAGTCAGTCTGTGTGGTGGCCATAGTTACAGTCCTTATATTGAGGCTACTGTTGTGCTGGCCTGCTGTGTACTTTAATATTAATACAGTTGTGTCTAATATTAAACTAATAAAACTCAATAAATTTTTTTAAAAATACTTAAAGACGTTTTCAGTGTTATTAGACATAACAAAAAACCAAACGTTTAGATTTTCAGATATATGTGTTAAATACTTTTATTCAGGTGAACTTATAAAGAAAGAGGAGAACATCAACACATCCGTGGTATTTATAATAATATTTACTTCATGCGAACTGAGAATGTACTGTACAGAGACACATTGCTTATACTTAGCGAGCTGGACAAACAACGGAAAATATTACTGAAAACCTGTGACTGTGCAAGATGCGTTTGCGCCACATGGTGACACACAGAGTGAAGTCTGGTGCAGACACTTACATTGTTCAGTTATTTCACAAGCCCTTGCCAAATACTGCTTTACAAATCGCCAGTGGCGCTCTCAGACCAGCTAATATAATTCTCTTGCGTCCATTTCTCGTCTTTGTTACTCTTCGTCAAACCATCAGTTCGTGTTTTCTCTGAATATATTTCTTTGCACAAAGTACAATAATTTTTCCTTCCTCCTATTCCATTTTCATCTGAGGTTACGCGTAATTAAAATCTTCTATCAGTTTTCTCTTTCGTACAACCCGTGCCTCTGCCGTAAGACTGCCCCGACAGCACCCGTCTTACAGAACATGAACATGTACATAAGGGACACAAGGTAATACGCCACCTACAGAAATGGTTACACTGCCTTTTATCATGCTAGCTGACGACAACGATGGACATATGCAGGACAGTTAAATTGATTTTCTTAATAAGATATTTTACAACTTCCGGCCCCAGTCTTAACGCTGTTCGCCATGATCCTCATGACAGAAGGCAAGTCTGTGCCATGTAGTCTATTGTGTAACATTTTTCGGAATGCTGTGGATTGAAAAGAATAAAAAGAATTCCCGTAATTGTTTAAGGTAATCAGTAGTTTGGTAGCGCTCTTGCGTAAAACTCTTTATGAAATTCCAAGGGAAATTATTAATAATGATGACAGATCTGTGCTTCTATGTCACCAGCCAAGTGAAGCGGGCACCAATAGCGACCCACTGCCTATTCACCGTTCCCGGAAACTTTCAAAACGTTTACACGAACCTTCATTGTTGTTGCATTGTTGACCGCGGTGTTCCGAGATGCACCCATTATTTAGTGATCGAAATTTTTGATGACGTGGCAACAGATTCCTCGATCCAATCGCATTGTTTCCCTCCGATTGATAGCCTTCCAGCTATTGTCTTATTTGTTATGCTGCACGTTGCCAAGCCTTTATGTTGCAATCGCAGAATTGTCTGGTCTAGAGAGGCTCCTTAGCCGAATCATACCTGGAAATCACGCAACCCATTCATTGCCATCCTTGATTGTGGACGTCTGTGGATTCAGACTCTTATTCCAACCCATTGTTCAATGTGGCAATTGATTGTACCACTCACAGTTCCGCTCACCTAACCTGAATATACGTGCATATTTGCGCAGTTGCTGCAGTTAACCTCTTATTTTCGTTGACTGACCGCGATGCATTGATATCAGATTGTAAGCCATGTGGAATAAGCAAGTTTCTGTCTGGTACGTGGTATAAACCGAAAACGTATGACGTTCTATGGCATGGTCACTACTGTCCATCCACTTGTAGCAGGCTTGTGCGGGAACGGCTTCTTCCAATGATTAAACTTTCTGCCGACATTACACGCGCTTAATGGTTGCATTTCTTATTGAAGTTCCTTATTTTTTTGGTGCCCGATTTTATTCAACTCGTCAGCAACTGAATTAACTTCCGGCTATCCGTTAGGTTCCACAGTTGACTGACCATCAAATGAAATGTTTGTCTGAGGAATTTATATTTTGCAGTTTCACGTGCAAGCCAGTCAGTATCTCCAAAGCCGCTGGGTTCGTTGGAATGAATTCCTGTCTTAGTAAATGCAGAACTTGATACTTTTAAAGTTGCTGCTTAGGAAAATGGGAGACCTTATTCTTGTCCACATTGCAGTTGTGTGACCACATTTTCTAGGTAATTGGATAAAGTCGTCTTCGGTGATTGCCATAGTAACTGCCAAGAGGCCTGACCAATAAAAGCGGTTGCATTTTAAGGAAGCAACCTGGCGAAAACATAGCATCAGAAGTCCGCTTATACATGCAGTAGCAATTGAGGCAAGCTGTATTCCTGTGTGATGAATGTCCATCAGATAATACGAAAAGAAGCTGCTCTTTCAGAACCTTCACACTTTGCACAAAATGTTTCATCCACTCAAAAATTATTGTCTGCCGTTTGGAAGACAAGATGCCATGAAAACCTTTTAGAGCTCCACCAAGCAGTCTTGGTTTTGTCTTCTGCATTCACTGTTTAATGTAAAAAGTTGATACACACAGTGTTCTAAAACTTATTTTATATATTCCCAAAACGCAAAATGCATCCACTCTAGAGTTAATGCAGCTTCGTTTTACATCTACGAATATTACTATCACGTCACATATTCTGCTCAGTGCCAGATTTATATAGAAGCCCACACAGCCTCCAGTGTCATTAATCCTCAAGATGTAAACTGTAATGTTTTGTTGAAACATTGAGAAAATTTTATTCCTTCAAGCGTCCTGATCCCAAAAGATGAGTCCACTCAGACAGCAACGGCTTCATACCCCGAGGAATAAATTACCGTCTTGATTTCGAAAAACAATTAGAACTGGGCGAAATCCTGAGAGGTCATATAGCTTCAGACCGTAAGGCAAACATGCACACCACTGCTATTAACGAAAATCGGGAATGTAGTGAGACACGCAGTCTCTAACAGATGCAAGCAACTAACACGTCTTCTAACACGAATGAAATTATATTACTGTGGGACTTCTTTACTTATATTGGCTACTTCCCAACAAATCCATAGACTTCTGCTGGACCAGATTTGTTCTGCAATTATGGCACACAATAAAGTACAAAGACGTGAGACTAGTACCTTGTTAGATCCCAGTCGACGAGATGCTGATGTGAACTGAAGCTTCTGCAAAGACAGTCTAAAACGACGTTTGGGAAAGGCCTTGCACCAGTCAAATACACTCCAGTTTTACTTCTTTTTAAAGACAACAAGAAACACCCGATTCTTGTTTATGACCTTGTAAGTTACTTTCCTCGGGTATCTTTTGAAAGACCAAAAATACCTGTTCTTGCTCAGGTAAGAGAGTAGGCCTACACTTTTCTCAGAATAAAACATGTAGAATGTAATAGTTGAGCAATAGATTTGAGTACTTAAAATTTTAAATTTCTCATTTGATTCAACGAGAGAAAACCGACTTCCAGTGGTAGATGTATGTACTAAAGTCTCTAAAATACAAAAATTGCCTTCTTGATACTGTATAGTTATTTGCATATTCCTCAAGATTCGCAAAATTAGCATCCATTATTTCACTGTACAGCATTTAAAAATTGGTCTATAAACTGAACACACCATCTGATCTCTGTGTGGTAGGAAATAGAGTTTTATGTGTCACTAAATGAAGGGCAGTTTTCCGTGGTTCAAAGACAGCCCAACACTACACGCTATTATACAAACATTTCCAGGAAGTACTTAATGAACATTCCTTGGTATGTTTAGGTATGGGTCTTCCAAAGAAGCATTCGGCATATTAACATTATGAGCAGCATTCTTAGGTCTCAATCCCATTGTACCTTACGAACTTCAAGGCTCTTTGCATTCACGACAATCAAACAAGGAAATGCATGATGTTCTTCCCAAGATATATATATTATATTATAGTATTACGCTGAGTATTCCTAAATGTTTCAATCCACAACGAATAATAATCAGGGAACTAATATCTAAAAATAGTGCAAACTTATAAGATTAATTATGTATATAAAACAGAAAATTTGGTTTTTAATATTATTTGATATCGGTTCCCTGATGATGATCCCTCGTGGACTGACACATGTAGTAATATTTAATGTAATATTAAAATTTGAATATCCAGAACACTGTGATTTTTTTTTGAGTGTTGCGGAATTGTCATACACAGCGCACGGAACGAAAAATATAAAGTTGTCTGCATATTTGCTTCTACACATGTGTAGGGTTTCTTTTACTTTTATACAGTACAACCATAGTTGAATTACACAGTGTTAAATAAATTGAAATAAATTCATGAAGTAAGTCACTTCCTTACACTGTGGCAGTTGCCGGTATTGCACGGTAGTCCCCCGAATACTTCTGCCCCCAGCAACGGCATTTTGCCATATACAGAATAAGACGTTCTTGTATGAATTACGCGCACAAAAGCAGCACAGAGGTGAAGCTAACTTGTTGCATTTTACGATCATTAATACAAAGATTTAATATTATTAACATGAACTCCTTGAGAAAACGTAATAAGGTGTAGTTCATAACACTGCACTTTGAAAGAGCACTTGGCTTAAATGTGACTGACAGCGCGAAGCTACATGCACACACACCACACACACAAACACAAGGAGGCGCACGCACAAACACACAAGGAGGCGCACGCACAAACGCACATACATACACACACACACAAGGAGGCGCACGCACAAACACACATACATACACACACACACACAAGGAGGCGCACGCACAAACACACACACATACACACACACACACAAGGAGGCGCACGCACAAACACACACACATACACACACACACGGAGGCGCACGCACAAACACACACACACACACACAAGGAGGCGCACGCACAAACACAAACACACCATACACACATACACACACACAAGGAGACGCACGCACAAACACACACACACACGCAGAAGGAGTGTCTAGTTTTGCTTTCACCAGTCTGAATGAGTTCTAATAATAAAAACATGACGTCAGCACCACACCCCTTTCTGTAATGAAACGAAACCGTCAGTCTACGCACTATACCTTCTAACCTACTTATGCGTGCAACCAGCTGCATTTTCATTGAGCTGTTAAAACTTGTAATGTGTTTTGTCATAAATTCACAATATTACCTTAAGGTAATTTTGGCCATTTATATCTTACTTTATTTCAAGTGTATATCTCAGATGACAAGCTGAATTAATGTCACGCAGAAGGCAATTTGAACACAATAACGATTCTGTCTTTTGGATGTGGCGCTGCATGATGGCACGTGTGTACCAACATGTCGAAAAAATGTTCTGTCGTCTCTTCAGGACAGCAGGCTGTTGAGATTGATGTCTTTTTGGATCCGAAACCCCAAGATGTAATTCGAGAGACAGTTCCAAACTGTTTTTAAAAAAGCAGCTGCCTTCATTTTTAGGTCAAAATAAAACTCTTACATAAGATACACCGAAGTCGGAGGCAGTACATTTCTCCGGAATGTTTACCACAGCCAACAAAGCAGCACACCTCATAGTATCCTGCGCGAACACCTTAAAATATCGCATTTACTGAGAACGCATTGACGTGTCTAACCCGTATACGACTTTGTAACGAATATATTATTTTTAGTGATACACTACGGGGGCACACATGCTCTCATCTCACTCTAAAAAATAAATTTAGAACGTTTGATTATTTTAAAAATTGTGTAGCGCTTTATCTTTCACGTAATGTGAAATGCCGTTTCACTAGCTGGCCTTCAGTACCAACATATTTCAACATTTTCTTCACAGACATTTTACTTTCTTATTCCTGTATGACGTAAACTTATTTGATTACCTATTTCCATACAGTTGAAAGACGCAATTCTGAAAACGCAGTATGATAATCATCCGTAGTATATTACCACACAATAATTTTCAATTTACAATAAGTAAATAAATTACACAACAAATTTGTTAAATATTCTGACCTCTTAAGTGAAGTATAATACTCACATACTATTAAAAATTAATTCGTTTCTCTCAGAGAAGGCGCTGCATTTTCATTATAGAGACTAATACGGTCATGCACGATAGGGAAATAAATATTTAATATTTATCTACGTAAACACAAAAATAATTTCTGTAGCCATAATTTTGAATTAATTTTTAGGTAATTTTAACTGCAGCGCTGTGTTGTCTGGGAAATGGGAATGATTGTAAAGCATTGAATAGATTTAAAGTTTCAGAAGCCAAGGACTGTTACAGACACACAGAAGTTATTTTGAACTCAATGACGGTGTAAATTTAGTTGAATAAGGATAGACCAACTAGATGTCACTTGCTTTATTATTTAATTATTTAATGCTCAACATATTTCGAATGTTAGTACATCCATCCTCAGGAGCTTGCGACTTATTTGTTGAGTTATTTCATGGGCTGTATTGCTCTGGTTCTATGTGTGTTGGTGTTACTCAACAAATAAGTCGCAAGCTCCTGAGGATGGATGTACTAACATTCGAAATATGTTGAGCATTAAATAATGAAATAATGAAGCAAGTGACATCAAGTAGGTCTATCTTTATTCAACTATCAAGATAATGCACGGTCCAATAAACATAAGGTGTAAATTTAACTTGAACTCAAAGACTGTCTCACTCTAAAACCAAATTTGCATATGATAATAAAAAGTGGAGGCTACCTACAAGGCAACTTCGAGCAACATTCAGATCTGTGCATAACAGACATTTCTCAAATGCACATAATATTTAGGCCGGTGGGAACACACTTTTTCTTACTCTTCAGAATTGTAGGTAAGTGTGCTTCAGAACGTAACCACTATTGTTAGGGTCTGTTATTACGGTGTCTTGGGGAAATTATTTCGTATATCGTAGATGTACTATGCTGATTATGCTGATTATGTGTCCACTAAATTTAGTCGTCGTAAGGTAAATTTCACCACGTGCAATTATTTTGTAATTGATGATTTACAAATAATATTAAGCACAGTAGCTGTATTTAAATTTATAGTCTTTCGATGTGCCAAATTTCATATTCCCACATATAAGCCATAAATGATACACATTACGATTACACATTCGTACATTTCCTAATTTACGTATCAAACAAATCGCGTTCCATAAAAAATATATTACTGCGTAAGAACGTGAAGCCAAAAATCAAAGACTACGTCACTGAATTATTACGTCACACTACGACAAATAGCATCTGTATAGCGCTGCATTATGTAATTGTAATAAGGTATAATAATGAGTAATTAAGCAGACTGTGTTTCTGTTTTATCCCACCTACCAGCTGGAAGACTGTACCTATGTGGCATGATCCTAATATAGATTGTTTAAATTATTTATTTTACAGGGGCGCTGATAAGTTTCTTAGTCCGACCAGGAAGGAAACAAGCTAGTGTTTCTGTCAGAATGGTGTGAATTTCCTTCGGCGCCTTGCCTTGCAGGAAAAAAAAAACTTGATGACAGCTCGCGTCTCGATGTTGTTGAAATCGCGCGCGTCCCTGACATGCTTCTGAGTTTATTTCCTTCCTGGTCGGGCTAAGAACTTATCAGCACCTCGGTAATCTTACTTACCTCGGACACAGAAAAACATCATCATAACTATAGGTACGTCTTTATTTAAAGTGTCTAATATTTTTCTCCGTTCCTAGTAAAACATAAATCTGGTAGACAAATTTTAGTAAATATCCAGAATACAGAATGTCACAAAATTCCGTCTCGTGGGAACCGAGTTGTTCAACGCGGTCAATAGACAGGCAAGCCTGATGAAGCTAATAATCTCTTTTTTTTCGGAAAAATTTGCTAAAGCGCATAAAATTTAAGCAAAATTATAAACAAACAATATTACAGATTCTGGACCTCAGAAAGAACTTTTCATACACGGTCTGAAGGAATGTGTTCCAGTAGACCATGCAGACTGTAGACGTTGCTGTTTGTTGTAATGCTACATTCTAAATGAACTTTATTAAATGACTAGTCTTAATTCCATCACGCAAAGGGAATCGGAATGGGCAGAGTAGGAGAGACAGCAAAGAGTAACTGGTTCAGAGTCAACCAAGCGAGACGAAAGGAGAAGGGTAGGGGTCTCCAACCTTTGTACCACTTTATAAACATAAAATATTCTGGGAATTCTTGTTACCATTCACTTTAAAATTTTGTCGGAGATAGAGAATATGTAAACAACACTGCATTGGGCGTAATTCGCGAAGTATCGCACATGATTTACCAAGGCCTTCTGGACACTTAAAACGCCATGTAATTTCACCGTATGCGCATCAAGGTAATTTAGTTTACACCCGTCAGAGAAGTCAGACCCTCCTTCATCCGATTTTCACGAAATTAGCACTTTCTTAGCAGTAGGCATACTCTGTCCCGAAATTTCGTAACGAATTTCAACCAAAGTGAACAAAGAATGCGGAAAGCATGGATAGATATTCATTTATGACGGAAAGTAAAGTGTGCCTCGAACTGCGCCCGTCTGCACGAAACTGACAGCCATTCGATCCGTTATCTTAAACGTTTCCGGCACCGAATTTTTTCTAAGCCTGATGAAAATTATAGTAATTTTTCATTTGTTATCTTAAGGAAAAACTTCCTGCGAAATTCATACTGATCAGTGGCATTAGATGGAGATCGTCTGCGTAAACTCTGACATACGTCAGTCAAGAAAGTAAGGTTAGAAATTAATTTTTGTCATTAAGCACAAAGCGACTGCCAACGAGCTTATTTCACGAAATTAAGCACAGTCGACAGCGTTTCATAAAGCACTTTAAACGGAATTTCGTGAGAAGCAGACAGACGTTTAAGTCGCCGGTACTGGGCCACAGAGACAATAAGACGGACGGACGGACAGACAGATCAACGTGGTCTCCGCGCAAGAAGTTTTCTTACTTCGCCAAGAAAGCTCAAAAAAATTTATTGATCAGGATAAAAAACCTACTTGTCTTCGTATAAAATGTCTTACAGATTTACTACTACTACTACTACTACTACTCTGTCCTTTCTACTTGTATGAAGGACTTAACTTATCCTAAATAGAGAATTCTTACGTTCAGAGCCTCAGAAGCCATTTCACAGTTTCACATCATAGTGATGTATATATATCTGTTGACTGATAAAGTACAACACACAACGTGTAGCAATGTTTACGATATATCCGCACATCAAATTGCACTTGCCTGCTTCCAGTGGTTCGTTACTGTATGCTACGCTATGAAAGAGAAAGGCGAAGAAGTAAGCTCGCCCTGCGGCCATGATGTAACGTTATATTCCAAAAAATATTTTAATAATACATATTTTCCTTGGGTCTTACATCCTTTCCCATTTCAATCCTCCGGCATCACGTGACGACAGTATCTCACGCTGTTGCTTCTTCTGATCTCACGAAATGAAAATTACGATGCAGAGGCGGCTTTCAATGTCATGCGTTCATTTCAAATTTTTTTCAAACCAGAAAGACTGGGGGGATGAGCACAAACTCACAACCACGTATCGCCGTAACCTAACTAGTTTACATTTTTTTTTCATTGATGAAAACAAACTCCAAATTAAATACCAAAAATTTATTAGCTTAATGTTTATCTTCTTAACTGTGTGTGACATTCTGCGGAAATTCTAAATTTGCAAAGGTAGCATTTTGACCTAAGGAAATGTAAATGACAGGAAAACGAAAAAATATTATTATGTGAAGCTTTAGAGTTCTTGTTGCTCATCAGACTGTCTACTTATACGGTGATAAATTCAAGGAAATTGAGTGCTTGGTACAGCTCACTGTAATGTGAGTTCATATTAATTTTTATTTAACCCATTTTTTTGTCATGAGGGCTGGAAATTGTAAAAATATTTATCTGAAACAATAAGAATAAAATTAATAAGAAATCTCTAATATAAATTTACCAAAATTACTGTAATTCCTAAATATTAAATTTAGCAATATTTCAGTAAATATTAAACTCAACGACAGTAAAAACAAAAACAAAAACAGATTGTGGGAAGACATGTTTTTCAATCACTCCAGAATTTTTGGAACACAATCATCTAGTGATTTTCCGAATAAAACTAAGAAACAAAACATGCTTATTCGTGTACCTAATAAAATACCTTATATTTTAGAATAATATTATTTTAAGTTTAATGTCAAAATGCCAGTTTATCTCTTCTACAATTCACAGTGCTTTCGATATCGACATAATGCTCACTACAGAAATGTCTGCAATATCCTTGCAAATGTTTCGATAATAAATGTGTTATTTTAATCCTCTAAGTTAGCCATATGTAATGTAATACCAGTAGATATTCACATTACGTTACAGTTTCCCCAAAGGCCTAGTTTAAAGCTATGTATCATCAGCTTATTTAGAAATAATATGCAAAAATCTACTAGAGCATGAACACCTCCACACAGCAAGTAGAAATTCAGTTGTTCATTTGTCTGTACAGAATCAAAATCTGAATTTATATTTTTGCACGCTCGATATTTATTGGCATGAGGACCTTAAAATTCATAACTTAACGCGACACTGAAATATCTTAGATATTCAGATCTCCTCCAAAATACGAGATTTGATATTGTCTATGCGGTGTTGAGGAGTATTTAAGTCTTCTAAATCGTGACACCGTGTCGACTGGCAAATCGTGACCGACACTGATTACAAGCGTACAAAGCGTAAATATACACAAGACTCGAGTCTGGTGCCGAGATATTTCTACACCAAGCATCAGTAAAATAATTCTTATCTTGCCCAAAAGTGCTATTTATGCTGTTTGCATTTAACTGCCCAACTTTCGCTGCTCTAAAACTACGAAGTGACTTGTGTAGACAAATACCAATGGTCCAGCAATGTCGACAGTTTATATGTCGTAATGAAACAGGCCTCCCTTTGACCGGTTTAAGCATATCTGGTTAATAAAAGGATAAATACACTCTATCTAAAAACTGGCTCACGGAACAAGATGCGAATCAGTACACCCCTAGTTTCAACTAAGTCTGTTATTCACAGAGCTGGTACAGTTTTCCACACCAAATAAAAAAGACAATTTTTAAATAACATCAGCGCACACAAATTTCTTTTACTTTGTAAAAACTCAACCTATACAGTAAGGTAAATAATTAAAATTCAGCATTGTTTATTAACTTCAGTCAATTTATCCCTGTAATGTACTTGGTTCATTTTGCATCAAAATGCGGCCGCACTTTCCTGGTAACTAATAATAAAAATAAAGTTAAACAAAATAAACAAGTGACTACTGAACCTGCATTCACAAATAAACTAACTCTGAATGCTAGACGAGATCTTCCGCAGGTCGCGCTCCGAAAACCAATTACCTACATAAACCCTAATAAAGAACTGACTCGACTGATTTCCTCAGCACATGAATTATGTTAATTCCATAAAAAGACAGAAAAGATGCAATCCAATAAACTTCAGATATTTTTCATACGCGTTGTTTACAATTCCATATACGCCATTGGGCATGATTTTGGCCCCTGCCAGATGAGACCAAACTGTAAAAATTCTGAAATTAAATTCCGACACTTAAGTTATTTACAATTTGTGTTATGAAGAAATGTTTTAAATAAATGTCATACGTCATTTAACATTATGGGATGACGCAGGTAGAAGGCGTATATAGTGCAAGTCATTTTCGAATGCCACAGGGTCATTCTTGACCCGAAGATCAATATTTATGACTGAGATTTTACGTGAATCTCCACAGCTCCAACAAATAAATGTTGCAATATTAAACAAAACTGGGTGATGACGCGTCCCCAGTTCATGACGCATAATTCCATCTACTTTCCAATTTAATAGTCACTGATCGTTTTAATTTTCGGTGCTATAATCTCTGATTTACTGCAAAGGACGTGAAGGAAAAGAATCAGATTAGTGAGCTCCGTATTTTACGTCTATGAATGAGAGCTGTGTTGGGGCATTTAGCATACCTGGGGTAGAAGAGAGAAGCATAAAAAATTTTTGTAAAAAATCTGAAGGAAAGAGAACGCTTAGAAGACCCAGGCATAGATAGGGAGTTATATTTAAATGGGAGGGCGCGGACTGGATTAATTTGGTACGAGAATGGAAAAAGGGATGGGCTGCTGTGAAAAAAGCAATGAGCATTCGGGTTCAAAATAAGGGGAATTCGTGACCAGCCGTTGATATATACTTCTGCGTGGAGTAATATGTAATGTCAGTTTCTCGTGTCCAGCACTGTCATTATTACACGGAATTGTGTTTCAGAAAACTGATAAGCTACAACGTACGCATCATACCTAATACCGAACCAGCAAAGATCAGTTTATCCCAGTGCTTTAAACACCATGGCATAACGATACATGGGTGAGTGGAGATAGAGCTCCACAAATTCTTGACCTTGGCAGCAAAAAAAAAAAGATTAAGTGGTTAGGTTAAAGCCACGGCCGCTTTACCACCTACGAATGTGCCTGCAGTACGGAATGGGCGTGTCCGAGATCAGTCTGGATATGGGACCGGTACGGATACGAACCACACTTAAACTCGTTGGAAAAATTTCAGTACAGACTCCCGAATAACAAATTTCACTTATATAAACTCGTAAATTTAAAAGATAGAACTTATGTAAAAAAAACACCAACGAACACCTCTAAGTGTTAACTTCACGTACTTTCCACCCAGAATACATAAATCATTACCAGTATTTGAACAGCACGCCCCTCAACACTGATCACAGTCCACTCAAGTATGCTGTAAAAAATAGCTGCAATCCAGGTGCGTGTTAAAGATCAGAGTAAGTTCCGAATTATACTTCTGTTTTTTTAGCTTACAGGAGGAGATGGGTGTGGGCTGTGGCTCATATGAAGTGAGATTGGAGGAAAATGGTACACTGGACCTTCCAATAACACGATTTAACGACGTAGACTAGATTAAACTGGCTTAAGGTTGGGTCAATTAATGGAATATGAGGTACAAACTAGATTAATCGGGAGTTTGAAAGGGAGTGAGTAATTTCTTGCGGAGATGGGCGACCTAAACTTATCAAAGACTGTTACACGGAGTGCCATGGTTGTCCTCTTAGGTCCGCAGTTAGTGACACGAAGTTAGGCCTACACTTTACATGAACAGTAAATAATATGGCAGACATATCCATGCTGGAAGTAATAACATCTAGTTAATTTGAATGACTGAATAAAGTAGTGAATTTAACTGCAAAATTTGAGTCTTTTGAGAAGCTGAGGCACTGAGACAAACCTGCAGAGAGTGTAACTAACATACACCTCCAAAAAGAAATCTAATGAAGTAAGATTCAGGGATCGATAAGGCCAATCTCTTCTCCGCCTCTGCCAATCCATCTTCCTACAAAACGGTGGTCGAGAAATTCCGTCACTCTTTCTGAAACCAGGGCGGTGCAAAATTCTTTGAATTCTTCAAAAATCATTGGCTCGACAAGTCTTTATTTTTCACTGCTCAGGCCTTGGAGTATTACGTTTTATGTAAATCGCCTATTTTATTATTTCTGGCTTTGGTTCATACGCTCTAAGTGTTCGTCGATGGACGTCAACGTCTTGCGGCTGTTTAAATACACAGTAACCTGTAACAATACGAGAATGGGGAAACTGTAGTCATGTTTTTTAATTCTGACTCATAAGCTCACGCATACAGTAAAGTATATTGCGCAAAATTGTGCAACTTTTACTCCATATGAAGTGCGTCTAAAAAAATTTCCCTTTTCTATCCACATTCTAAGAGGAAAGTTACACGATAAGAAATGATTGTTTCAGAAAGTCTGTGCGGAGCTGTAGAACCACGATGTGAAGATGCAAGATATGAATAGCAATGCCGTGTGTATGGCAACCAGTCTGATTAATGGCATGCAAAACAAGTTCCCTGTTAAACAACCGCAACTCACTGGCTTGGAAATATCACGAAGAGCGATCTAATATACTGCGCCGTCCTATATACAGAAAACAAAACATTAAGAGGGCATCAGTTCTTTAAGAAAGTAAAGGTTATTGACGATCTGCAAAATGGCAAATAATCAAGAACGCCGAAGTATCTGCACGAGGCCTACCCTGCGATTTTATTATTTGGAACTGCTCATTTTACTGAACTTATAAAAGCTACAAGTTATAATACTCAGGAATCGGGATCGACTCCGCTTTTGGAGCAAGAGATTTCTTTCCCCACAACACGCATGTCGCTTCTAGGGTCCAAATATCTTCCTCAACCCGAAGCCTGTCTTGGAGAAAAACTGTGGACGAAGGAAAACCAGCAGAAAAGACTTGGCTAGGAAAATTTAGGCTTTTAGGGAATTGTATTAATAGGGATCTAAAAAAATAGGATTTAACAATGTTGACTGATTTCATATATGTAAGTTCAGTGACAAGTAGCGGGATTCTGTGAACACGGTAATGGGCTTTCGGTTTAATAAACTGCGGGAAATTTCTTGATTATAAAAAGACGTATTAGCTTCGTAAGAAAATCTGTATCTGCCTCACTGAGTTGGTGTATCAGTTAAAATAGCAGAGACAATTATTCGAAAACACAACTTAAAGTAGCAATCAGCTGCGTATTTCGGAGTTTCAGAGCTCAAATCTTGACCGGGCTATACCCAATTGTCGCCCCAATGACTATGTATTTCCCCCTCAGTTCCCCAGAAAACTGTCGGATAATCCCAAACATTAGACACTAAGGATTGGGGGCTTCCTCCTGTTTCCTTTCCAGATATATTATTATCACATTTACACCCTAAAGTAAGAGCAGCACATGGAATAATACAAAAATTTAATATAGCATAGAAGGTTTCTTCTATTTGAAACAGTGGGCCTGTTCAGATCGAGGAAAAAATGAAGAGATTTTATTTACGTCACGTCGGGATGTAATTTTAACCCATGAATTTGACACGTATTTATAATTTTAATAAATAACCAAAATTGAGTGAAGTATCACAAACAGAACAACTGCATGTTAAAAAGTACTTATGTTTTTAAACTGTAATACGAAGTGCTAAATAATTCTTCATGCGAACTGAAGCATGTAGCACTGTGTTATGTGACGTCAGTGTTCTGTTGGATGGCGAATTTCAGTTTTTTGTAATACAGAAACACATCGGATGTATCATAATGAAGTTAAACAGACCTACATATAAAGTAGAGATTTCTTCCAACTCCACTACTTGCATATAACTTTAAAATATAAATAGGGCCAACCTGTAAACCTGCGGTAGTGCCAACAATTAAATAAAGGCCTATCAAATATATTCCCTAGGTTCTCCAATTAACCTGAACTCGGCATCGACCCCAACACCAATTTTAATCGAAATCCTTCAGTATTTCGTGAGGTACACACCCCATTTAGACGAACGGACATGACAACTCTCGATGCTCCTCTCTCGTGACCTTTGTATAAAGGTGCCTACAAAACAACAAAGGCATGTTTCCTGCAGATGGGATGTACTGAACTTGATAAAACAGTTGCAACTTGCAGCCCGTCTTATTTAACATACTTTAGCCTAAAACAGGCTTATATTTGCCGCCAATTATTAAGAAAAGACCACGTGGGAAACATAGAGTAGATGGGAGTACAGTACTATCTCGGACCTAACACACTGAATTGAACTGGATTAACCCGGCTTAGATCATATAGCAGTGGTCAGCACTTCTGGACATGATAGCGGAAAATCTGGTTGCACAAGCATAAGAGAACATCTACAAAACCTTTTCGACTAAGTAGTCTTTTCCCAGGAAGGCCTGTAAAACAAGAAGTTAGTTGGATTAATATTTCCTCGTTTTCGCTTACGTTGCTAAATTCTGTAGTCGTATTAATGTTAAATCTTATGTTACTTGCAGTCATTTTGATTTGTTAATTAACTATAATTAAATGTAAACGCGATTATTTGTTAAAGTTGCCCAGGTAATCACATGTGGGTCGCTGGTCACGCAACTAAAGATAAGACATAAAGTAAATATCGGAACGGATAAGGGAAACATTCACCAAATCTTATGACGTCAAATTGGCTGATCAGAATCGTTCTCTACAACACACATTACATCACATGGATTTTTATAATCATTACTTGCAACGTATGCTTGCTTCTCGGAAATAAGGGATGGCCTTCGGGGTTATTTTATTCTCCCTTCTTCGTGATTTTCCTATCGTTATTAGAATTTTAACCTACCTAAATCGTAGTAATTGCAGTAATTCTTGAATCAAATTCTATGAAAACACGGCGTCGTTACTGAGCAATAGTCAATCACACGTCTAATAAAAAGGGGCTTGAAACACTCAAAATGAATTCAGGTTCACAAGAAAACCCTCAAAATGAAAGCAGTGATAAACATTGTACATACGACAAGTCACCTCATATCCTACACGTAAACTGGGTAGAAATGATTCTGAAATTTTCGTACTGAGAAACGAAATTTCAAACAATTTTGCACCGTTGTTTTAGCTGTTATGCTTAAAACATGGTAAAAGAACTAGTTAGGCACAAACATACGTTAATCGTAAAATTACCTTTTATTTATGACTTCCTCCCAACGCCTTATGAACGAGGCAGATGCGCGTTTATCTGCAGCTTATGACAATAAAATCATTTATTTCTTCCTTGTAAATCTCTATTCAAACCAGAACTATGTCGCTGTGAGTTATTCACACCATCGAGATAGTTGCCTACTGCTGTAACAAAAAGTAAAGAAAATCCGTGGAGTTTAGAGGGTAAGAACGTGCAATCATATCTGTACCCTGCACGGAACTCATAACCCTCGATGGCTAACTCCGTGGCACAGTCGCTCTAATGAATGAACTGTTCCAGATGTCTATGATACATTATAAACCATTAAGTGTATTTTATGTCAAAGCTGAACATCAAAGCGACACAAAATTTCTAGGACTGAAAACCGGCTGCAGAGTTTGAAGAGGTTTTAGCGATGTTTTGTTCATTTAACAGTTTCTGCAAGAATGTTCAACCAACAGGCTTGTTTCCGACAGCATACTGTGACTGTAGATGTCATTGGTCCTTCTTGTCAGACAACAAAAGTGTAAAAAAATACAAGACTAATTTCTTCCTAATCATTTCTACTTAATTAATGTTAATAAGGAAAGGTTAAGAACCGTAACAACCAACAGAGCACCTACAACTCCCTCAAACCTTCGAAGAATATTCATGACTGGACATACAACTCGCTTTAACACCAAAAACTCTACAACTTGCCCTCCAGAAGTGACCAGCTTTCTTTATTTTAACAAACGCAGGTTTGTTTGGCATTAAGCCGTCTGTATTACGGGCACAGGTTGTGTTCTAAGTGAGGGGGCCTGGACGTGATTTGGATAAACTTTGTTTCGGAAATTAAAGTATCTCCTTCGCTTAACAATGGAAAACGAGTAATTATATTCATTCTTATTCCAGAGGCCCGGGTTAAAACTTAGGTTAGAATATAGGCTATTCTTATCCAGGTACTGCGTGGTCTTCTTCAGTCTCTTCAGGCAAATGCATTCAAAATACCTTAAATTAGGTCACGTCCCCTTCGTTGCACATTCATTGCAATTCATTATTCACTAATCACCGTATCATTCGACTTTGCCGATCCCAGTGGCCGAGCGGTCTAAGGCGTGGGGCTGCGGCCGCTCACTTTCTGGGATCGTGGGTTCGAATCCCACCAGGAGCACTGACGCTTGCCTCTTCTGAGTGTTTTGTGTTGATAGGTAGAGGTCTCAGTGGCAGGCTTATCACTCATCGAGAGGAGTCCTATCGAGTGTCATATGTCTCAATGTGATCGTGAACCCTCAAAATTAGGAGGCCCTGGCCCACTAGAGACTGTTGCGCCTTGCAAAAAAAAATCATTCGACTGTACAGTCCAAATTACTACCAGAATATTTAAATAAGTCCTGAATAGATAATTAAGAGAAACCGCTCCAAAGCTGACTGTAGCACAACCCAATCCATATCTTCTCAAAGATCATCACAACACATGTTTATGCATGCACAGAGAGGGTGGGGGTGGGGTGGGGTGGGGTGGGTGGTGGGGAGATTTTGGAGTTTCGATCTTTGTCATAAAATCTACACAACTTCTTGTTCTATTGAACTATTTATTTCGTAGTGAAGGTTCTTATTTTCGCTTAAATAATTTGATGGCTAATTACTGACAATCCTTTGTTGTTAATTTATAAAATTTCAACGATAATATTTATAAAAGTATAGTGACATACAATAAAAACTGCACTGATTAGCAAAATGACACCTTGTGCACATAACGCATATATGCGGACGTTATAGCAGTATAGTGCCTCGTACAAACGTTGTAAGATTAACATATAACTCCAAACAGCAATGTATAGTTGCAGTTATCGCTTAACTCTGAACAGTGCTGTAAATGTTGCGCACCGAACACATAAATCCAGATGACGTGTACATAATGCGTAACTTACAAATGATACTGTAAATGTTCCGAGTTTAATGCATGAATCAGACGGTACTGCAAGTACTGAGCAGGTAATGTTTGGCTCAAAACGGTATTGCAAGTACTGAGCGGGTAAAGCTTGGCTCAAGACGGTACTGTAAGTACTGAGTAGGTAACGCTTGGCTCAAGACGGTACTGCAAGTACTAAGCAAGTAACGCTTGGCTCGAGACGGTATTGCAAGTACTGAACAAGTAACGCTTGGCTCAAGACGGTACTGCAAGTACTGAGCAGGTAACACTTGGCTCAAGACGGTACTGCAAGTACTGAGCACGTAACGCTTGGCTCAAGACGGTACTGCAAGTACTGAGCACGTAACGCTTGGCTCAAGACTGTACTGCAAGTACTGAGCAGGTAACGCTTGGCTCAAGACGGTACTGCAAGTAATGAGCAGGTAACGCTTGGCTCAAGACGGTACTGCAAGTACTGAGCAGGTAACGCTTGGCTCAAGACGGTACCGGATATTTTCTCACTTAAAACACAACTGTAGACGATGTAATAACCAGTGTACTGTTAACGCATAACTCAGAACAGTACTGCAAATATTATGCTGTCAAACATAAATGCAGATAATATTAAAAATGGTGTGAACCCAACGTTTAATTCAGACAGCATTATAAATCGGCTGCTGTTAACATACAACTTCAGAGAGTAGCATAAATTCTGTGATGTTAAGCGTAAACCCAGATAGCTTTTAAACGGAGTGCTATTAACATGTAACTCCAGACAACATTCTAAATTGCGTGCTGCTAGCTCAGTAACTCCAGATAGAATTATAAATAGTGCGCTGTGCGGTTAACACATAAATTCAGAGAACATTATAAATGTTGTGCTCTTAACTCATAACTCCAGGTCGCGTTAAAATGGATTGCTATTCACACATAACTCCAGACAACATTGTAAATTGTGTGTTGTTAATGTTTAACTCCAGATAGCACCACAAAATAATTACGGTTGACGCATAAATCCAGACAAAATTCTAAACTGTGTGCTGTTAACTCCTAAATCCAGACGGCACTGTAAATATTGCACACTTAACTCGTTAACGCGACACGGTATAGTAAAATTCGCAAGCCCAGTCGGTAACTGCAGGCGGTACTGCACAATACTTGACTTTGACGAAGATCACAGATTCTCGGCACAAACCCAGCACGCTCAAGTCCTGTACAAATTTATAGAAGTGTATAAATCTTTGGCCTGGAAAAAAGAAATCAAAAAATTTGTATCTACTGAAAGGCAACTGTAGTGTGATATATCCTGCCAGTTCGGGATCGCCAGCAACATTACCAACAGGATTTGTAGCTCACAACAGGTAAACAAATCACGAAATAAGTTCAAATTTTGTTTGCTGTTGTCCAGCAAAAATTCGGCGCTTCTAAACAACTCTCATGAAGGCAGCAGCAGTAGCATTAGTACGCTGAAATATGCAATGTAAATCCGAGAAAACGAGCAGCTTCTCTTTGTCGTCAGACCGTCTGTCATTCAATACAGAACTTCTTATAAAAGAAGAAAGGAGACACTTATACGGTTTTTCTCTTACTTGTTATTTTTCAATTCAACTTTTACTTCTATTTAAATTGGTTTAAAGCACGCATCACTTGTGTCGGCACAGCAAAGCGGGATCAAAAGAAGCTGTGTATTCTTGACTGACACATGACAACAGACCACGGGACATGCATGCATATAGACCTATTTACAGGAGAACTTGAGTCAGCAGTTTCAGAGAAAATTCAGGGTTCTAATTTCACAACAGAAATGATACAGTTATGCATACTACAGTAAAGTGCTTTCGGGTGTTCTTCAATCTAAAATTCTTTACGTCTAACTAATGTAGAATGTGTGTACTTGTCTAACACGACTATATTTATTGGTAGAATATAAAGTATTTTGTACATAGGTACAGTTACATGTGTCGGCGCTTGATAATGGCCATCTTCAGGTTGTACATGAAATACTTATCAAAGCAGTTATACAAAACATACATGGGCTGTTTATATGAGGTAGGGAGGGGGTGAAGTGGGCACCCGGTGGCAGTGTTACACGTTTACAGACCGAAATTACATATAACAACAACAATCAACACCAACA
>Ga0123353_10001747_pt1 | contig 26631 bp, 23 predicted proteins | sample TergutLab28metaG_3_FD_92763 | JGI IMG/M metagenome (GOLD analysis project Ga0123353, IMG submission 92763) | Labiotermes labralis P3 segment gut microbial communities from Petit-Saut dam, French Guiana - Lab288 P3 | ecosystem: Host-associated > Arthropoda: Insects > Digestive system > Gut ...
CCGAAACACAGACCAGAATAATAACCTTCTCAAGCAAACAATATGGTTATAACACATATGGATTCCAAATGTCAACAGGATCCCAAATGTCAACAGGATTCCGAAAAAAATCAGGCGGGGAAATTCCAATATTAAAGGGGCCCCTTCCCGCCCCCCGGGGGGCGGGAAGGGGCCGGAGGCAAAAAAAGGGACGAGAAAAGGCTTGAAAAGGTGAATTGCAAGCAAAATGAACCCGTGGTTTAGGCAGCAGCGATAATCGCCGTCCGTTTTGGGATTGAACAACGGCAACGCGCGCACTATACTGGACGCCATGTTTTCATTTCCAAAAGGAGGCTTATGAGAAACAGAGGTCGGAGGCTGATGGTTATGACAGGAATCACCGCGATAACGTTCTGCGCGCATACGGAGCAGGTCATCCCCGTGTGGCCCGACGGGAAAATCCCGCTCAAGACGAGCGATGCGCCCGAGAAGGTGAATCCGTCGGAGGACGACATCATCTGCATCACGGATGTGAACGTCCCGACGCTCACCGTCTTCCTTGCGGAGGGCAAGGCCTCCCCTACCCCGGCGGTGCTGGTCTGCCCCGGCGGCGGATACTCCATCCTCGCGTGGAATCACGAGGGCACGGAGATTGCCGAGTGGCTGAACAAGCTGGGCATCTCGGCGTTCGTGCTGAAATACCGTGTGCCGAACAACCGCGACGCCGCCCTCTGCGATGCCCAGCGCGCGATGGGGCTCATCCGCTCACGCGCGGGCCAGTATCACGTGAACCCCGCCAAGATCGGCATCTTGGGTTTTTCCGCAGGCGGGCATCTTTCCGTCCGCACCTGCACGAATCACGGGAAGCGCTTCTATGAGCCGGTTGACGCCGCGGATGCGGCCCCGTGCCGCCCCGACTTCGCGCTGATCATTTACCCCGCCTATTTGTCCAAGCCCGACTTCAGCATGACCGAGGGGCTGCCCGTAACCGCCGACACGCCCCCGACGTTCCTGGTGCAGTCCGGCGACGACACCCCTTACGTTGACAGCAGCATCGCCTACTACATCGCGCTCAAAGCCGCGAACGTGCCGGCCGAGATGCACCTCTTCCCCGACGGCGGGCACGGCTACGGCCAGCGCAAGCGCGGGAAGTCCTCCGACATCTGGCCAACGTATGCGGAAACGTGGCTGAAGCGGGTGCTGAAGCTCTGACGTCCTGAAACCGCGGCGACTCACTTCTCGCTCATGCGGATCGCATCGGCGAACGTCGGCACGCGGCGCAGGTCGGGGTGGTCTTTGAAGACCTCTTTGTTGCGCCTGAACCACCAGCTCCCGTAATACTGGACGTTGGTGTCAATCCAGTTGGTTACGCGGAGACGCTCCTCTGGCGTGATTTTCGCCGCCACGTCCTCGTGCTTCTTGATGAGCCCGCGCGTGTCGTCGGCACGGGTCGGGCAGCCGATGATGCCGGAGAGCAAGGCCGTGGGCGACCCGAGCGACCAGGCCGGCAGGTAATGCACGTTCCCTGTCTTGGGGTGGTTCTCGCCGATGACCATCCCCAGCACGCCCCTGTCGCGGTTGTCCCGGCCCTTGCGGCGCTCCGGCACGAGCGACTCATACGACACATTGAAGAGCCGCGTGCGCTCACCCGACAGGTTGAGTTTCGCCTTGGGCGCGTCGCCCGAATGACAGCGGACGCAGTGCTTGTCGAAGACAGGCTGCACGTCGGTCTCGTAGTGGAGGGGGCGTTGCCCCTGCGCCTCGCCGCGTTGCGGGCCCGGCACGGACGGCTTGCGCGCGAACGCCGCCGGGGGGCCCGCGCTCCGCTGTTCGTTCTGGAACGCGCTCGCGCTCTCGGGCGTCTCGTGGCAGCCGATGCAGGCGCGCGTCTCGCCGGGCATATAGTTCACGAACGTGCGTTCGGTCTGCACGGCCATGCCGTGCGCATCAAGGGCCTGCAAAAAAATGTTGGCGTTCGCTGGGACGATGAAATGCGCCGAGCCGTCGGCCTCGACAGGCACAACGCCGTGCTGGACTTTCAGCCCGAGGTGGGTGTCCTTGGTGATGGCGATGTGCTGCTGGTCGTATTCGTCATGGAAGCCCTTGCACTGCGCGGCCCACGGGCGCGGCACCTGCTCCAGCACACGCAGATGCTTGATGGTGCCGCGCGGGACATCAACGAGGCCGTGATACACGTCGCGCACCATGCAGACCGCCTGATGGCGCTCCGCCAACGTCTTGTCGAGCGCGGTCGAAAGCACGGGCGGAGGCGTGCGCGGCGCCAGCGGGACGGGTTGCCAGCACGAGGTGTCCGCATCGCGATGCAGCAGCCTCACCGCGCCCGTCGCGTCCAGCACATACAGGCCATACCCCTTGGGCGCTTTCCAGTCGCCCAGCTCCGCGGGCTTGTGCGAGACAAGGAACCGTTCCGCCGACAGCGGGTACGGGTTCGCGAACAGGTCGCCGTTACCGGCCCCGTCGTGCTGCCACGGCTCGCCCGCGTCCTCGCGGAACGCAAAGCCCGGCTCGGCGCGGATGTCCACCTGCGGGGTCAGGTACGTCATCGGCTCGCGCGTGCGGATGGGCTTGTTCATGTCCAGCAGGATGATGGTCCCGACGTTGTTCTGCGGGCAATGCGGAACGCCGGCCACGACATAGAGGTTCGGCGCGCCAGGGACGGCCCGCCCGAAGTTGAGCGTCGGCGGCAACGCAATGTCGTTCCCGAAAATCTCGCTCGAGGCCGTGCCGTCGGGGCGCATCGCCCACAGGCATTTCACGCTCACCGCGCCCTTGTCCACATATTCCCAGCGCGTGTAGAGGATGCGGCCGTCGGGCAGGATGGACGGGCCAGTCTCGCTCACCGAACTGCGGCTTAACTGCCGCAGGTTCTTCCCGTCGCCGTCCATGCGGAACAGGACGGTCGTGGTGAAGTCGTCAGGGCCGTCGCACAGGATACCGTACTGGCAGCGCGTCGAGACAAACACAATCCCGCCGTCGGGCAGGTAGCACGGCTGCAGGTCATCCGTGCCGTGGTGGTAGTGCGGATACTTGCGGTACTTCGCCACGAGTTCGGCCTCATCGGGCTGGGGGAACGTCAGTTGCCGCAAACCCGTGCCGTCCACATTCACCTCATACAGCCGGTACCCCTCCTGATGCTGGCGCTTCCACGCGAACACGATACGCTTGGCATCGAACGACACATCGAAACGCTCGAACACGCCATCCGCGAATGGCGGCAGGATCTCGCGCACCGCGCCGCTCGCAACGTCCAGCACGCACAACTGCGACCCCGGCATCCACGAGCTGTTGATGTACTCCGTGTAATAGTGGTTCGCGTCATACGTCCGCCGCTTGACGAACACAATCTCCTTCACACCCGCTGCGGCGACGGCCTGTCGCGTCGCGGGAAGCACGGTTTCGGCGGCCCGCTCCTTCGGCGTATCGAGCAAGCCATACGCCTCGGCCTGGCGTTGGATTTCCTCGGCGGTCGCAAGGGTGTCCGTAACGACGAAGTCCGCCAGCCGCCCCGTGAAGAAACGGTCCCCCCCGCCCCATGAGCCGAGATGCCCCGCAACGGCGAAGTCCAGCAGCGGCGCTTGCGCCAGCTTGCATTGGTCCACCTGCAACCCGTTCTTGAAGCACGTGAGGAGACGGTCCTTCGTGTCGTAGGTGATCGCGACAAACGCCCATTCGCCCGGCCGCAGCCGTATCGTCGAGTGGAAATCATTCTGCCCGCCGGACGCCAAGCGCAGGCTGTTCACGCAGACGTTGACGCCCCTGCCGTTGAGCAGCAGATGCAGCATCCCCGGCGCCCAGCCATTGTGCGAGAAGAGGGAAATCAGCCCCTCCTGCTGCCGCGCGTCGGGACGGATGAGCAAACGGACGGTCGCCTGTTCCAGTTTCCGCCCTGCCGCAGGGACCGCGATCGAGCTTGCCTGGCCGTCAAACACCGGCGCGGCCTGTTCCCGGTCCGCCACGCTTGCGACCGACACCACCTCCGCCGCCTGCACAACGCCCCAGGCAAGGGACAAAGCCCCCATCGCATAACACGTTTGACGCATACAAACCATCCGTTTCATTTCGCGCGGCAACGCCCATTCAAGGGCTCGCAATCTTGAAGCTGCTGATCATTGCTTTCACATCGGGATAGAGCTGCGCGTCGTGTTCAGGCTTGATGGAGCTGACGATGACAAACGCCTGGCCTTTTTCGACAATCACCCACTGACGCCAGATAATCCCCGACGGGACATTGATTTCAAAATGCAAGGCCGGATAGGTGTTGACCGTAACCGCCTTCATGTCGGCAGGCGTTACATCCTTCTTGAAATGTTTGGCAAACGTTACGGCAAAACTTTCCTTTACTTTTTGGTATAAGTCGTTGGCCGCTTCCGGCGTGTCGGCAGAGTACGTCCCCATGATATAGATGTCCATCCCGACCGGCGCAATCGAAGGCGAATAAGAGACGTACTCGCCCCGATTGTCTTGCTTCCATTCCTTTGCCATTTCCAGGTGATAATACGCCCGAGGGTTCTGCGGCTTGGCGAACACCCAGTAGTCGCGTGCCGCGTCATAGCTCCACGCGCTTTGGGTTTGTATCGCGATGCTATCGAACAGCTCCCGCCAGGTCGGCTTGTAGAACGCGGGCGCGAGCGACTGCAGCGGCGTTGAATTAATCGCGCGCGACTCCGTATGGATGGCGACCTCACACGCGGCATACAAGAGGCTGCAAAAGCCATTAAAGCTGCCCAACAGATGCGGGGTTGTCCGTTTGGAAAGAAAAGCATGTTGCTCTTTTTCCGAAAGCCCCTCCGCATCAACGGAAAGACACCAGGTCCCAAGCATGACCAAGAGACCGCACAGGCGTTTCTTCATCCTCGTCGCTCCTCTCTGCCTTTCACACGTTCGGACACTCGAACGTCTTCACTTCTTCTGCCGCGCTTGCCACTGCTGCCAGCCGTAGGGCTGCGTCCATGCCGTCTGAACCGAAGGGCCGCTCCCTTTCACCTGGACCATCTTGGCCGAGGACGTAACGGTCGCGCGCACATACAAATCATCCGGCCGGATCTTGTACGACCCGAACGGCCCTGACACCGTTTTTGCGGTGATGCCGATCGTGTCCGAATACTTGACGCCTTGGCGGGCGGGCTTCTTGCCCTCCGCCGGCTCGTCGAACGTCGTCGTCGTCCGGTCGAAATCCTGACGGGTTACGATGAATCGGATCTCATACGTCTCGCCCGCCTTGGGGTCAACCTCCACCGAGAAGATGCCGGTCGGCACGTCGAAGCGGATCTCTCTGAGCACCACCCCCGAGGAGGAATAGAAATCGCCGCGGTTCATCGCCTCGACCAGCGCCTCGCAATCCAGTTTCAGGGAGCGGACGCAGACCCACCCGCGAAGCGTGTCTACCCCCTCGGGCTTGTTATAGCTATGCGTGTCATCCGTGGCCGTGCCGAAGACAGGCGGATGCCCGGCCGAAATCCTGAACGCATTGGCGATGTCCCAGAACCCTTCCAGTGAATACCAGTCCGGCCCCGCCGGATAGATGTTCCCGTCGTTGCTCAACTCGTAAAACCGAATCTGCGGAAGCTCGATGAGGGTCTGCGGCTGGATGTCGAAATACGGCCAGAACGGGTGGTTCAGCATGAACAGCGTCGTGCACGTGTTCGCTTTCCCGTGCGCGGCGAGCGCCTTCGCGTTCTTCTCGAACCCCTCCCGCACAGTCTCCGCCTGCGCGAAGGGCAGCGTGCCGTTGATGTTGATGGCATTCATGTGCACCTGGATCTCGTTGATGAGTTTATTCTGCTCGTGGCCGGGGATGAGCAGGAACTCGCCATCCTTATCGAACTGCTTCTTGAGCTCGCCGATTGTCTTCAGGCGGATGAACGCCTTGCCGTCCTCCGTCTTTTTGTCCGCCGTCTCGCCATAGACGTTCAGGTATTGCTCCGCGGCCCCCTGCTTGACCTTCTTGCCGACCTCCTGCCAGTTGTCCGTGGCCAGCTGCAGCAGATGATGATCCGAGAGGCAGAGGAACTGATAGCCGCGCGAGCGATAATAGTCAATCGCCTCCTCGGGGAACGCCTGGCCGTCGCTCCAATACGAGTGCATATGCAGGTTCCCCCGGTACCATTTGTCCTGTTGCGCGCACACGCCCAGCGCCACCAGCAACGACAAACAAAAAACAATCCGCCTCTTCATGATGAACAGCCCTTTCCTTAATTTGTCAAGGGGTAACGATACCACAGGCGCCCCGGCACGTCAAAGCAAACCTCCGCCCGATTTTCATGTCGTTTTTTTTTTGCGTTGCTTTTCATTGCGAAGCCACACACCCATCCGCTATAATGCCCCCCCCATGACACCATACACCATTCGTTCAGCGGTTTTGAAAGAGGCGGAGCAGATTTTCAACCTGATCCGCCAGCACCAGGATGATTTGATTTCGCGCCCGATTAGCGACATCGTCCAGAACATTGACCGCTTCGTGGTCTGCGAAGTGGACGGGCAAATCATCGGCTGCGCCGCATGGCACATCCTGCCGGAAATCGGGGAGCCGGAACGGGCCTCGGTCGAGATTCAGTCGGTCGCCGTCCACGCGGCTCACCGCCGCCATCAGATCGGGACACGCATCGTGCAGGACATCCTCGAGCGCATCCGGCACTTCGCCCCCGCACAGGCGATTGTCCTGACCTTCGCCCCGGCGTTCTTCGCATCGCTCGGCTTCAAGCCGATCGCCAAGACACAGGTGATGCACAAGCTGTACATGGGGTGCATCAACTGCACGAAACACGCCAACCCCTTCACCTGCCCCGAAACCGCAATGGCGCTTGACCTGCGCAAGTGAGACCCTTCCCGCTACAGACACACCTGCTCACCTGGTACGACTCCCGCACGCGCGAGATGCCGTGGCGCAACCACCCCGACCCGTATGCCGTGTGGGTCAGCGAAATCATGCTCCAGCAGACACAGGTGGAGACGGTCAAAGGTTACTTCACGCGCTTCATGGCGGCGTTCCCGACACTCGCCCAACTCGCCTCCGCACCGCAACAGGCCGTGCTCAAAGCATGGGAAGGCCTCGGCTACTACACCCGCGCGCGCAACCTCCAAGCAGCCGCCCAGCACATCGTCGCGCAGGGCAGCGTGCTGCCCGGCACGTCAGGCGGGTGGGCGCAACTCCCCGGGGTCGGCCCGTACACCGCCGCCGCGATCGCCAGCATCTGTTTCGGCGAGGCGACCCCCGTGGTTGACGGGAACGTCGCCCGTGTGTTCGCACGCTACTTGGGCTGGCCCGACGATTTCCGCAAACCCCCGGCCCGCCACAAACTCGCCGCATGGCTGTTGCCGTTCATCAGGAAATCCAAACGCCCGGGAGACTTCAACCAAGCGATGATGGACCTCGGCGCAACGTGCTGCACGCCGCGCGCGCCGTTGTGCGCGGGATGCCCACTACGGAAAAACTGCTTCGCCCATTGCGAGGGCAAGCAAGCCGCGTTCCCCGTCGCACCCAAGAAAAAAGCATTGCCCACTCGCCGGATGGTCGCCGCATACGTCGCCGAGCCCCGCGGGCGAATCCTCCTCACGCAACGGACCGACGGGAAACTGCTTCAAGGCCTCTGGGAACTCCCCGCGCTCGCGATCACCGGCAAGCCCTCGCCCCGAGACGCCCTACGCGCCTTGCACGAGAAGACCGGGCTGCACGCCGCCAGCGCAAAACGCCACGGGACCATCGAGCACACGTTTTCGCACTTCAAGCTCGAGCTGACCGTGTATGCGGCGGCAAACGTCTCCGGCACGCTCGACACGAAACGCCACCCCAACGCCCGCTTCGCCCACGCCCAATCACGCCCCCTCACCACCGCGACACGCCAGGCCATTCGCCTCGTGCGGCAGGAAGCCCCCGCAACACAAAAGCAATAAATGTAGTTGGTTCGGGCAACCGAAAACGCTACACTATCGGCATTTCCATTCATCATCTATCAGGGAGTCCGGAACATGGCAACGCAGGCTGAAAACGGGGAGGCATTTGAGCACGCCCGCGCCACGCCGCACGCACCCTGCCCGGACAGCAGGCGTTCCCCATGAGCAACACACCCGCACAGCCGCCGCCCGAGAGCGTCAACGGAACCGTCGAGTCCATCGTCTATCGCAACGACGAGACCGGCTACACCGTCTGCACGCTCAAGCCGGTCAGCCGCGCGGCAGGGTCGCGCCTGCGCGAGGAGAACATCACGCTGGTCGGCAACTGCGCCGCCGTGTGGGAGGGCGAGGAGCTTCACGCCGAGGGCCAGTGGATCCGCCACCCGTCGCACGGCCGCCAATTCCAGGCCAAGACCATCACCTGCATCACGCCGACCTCCACCGAGGGCATCCGCCGCTACCTCGCCAGCGGGATGATCAAGGGCATCGGCCCGGCATTCGCCGAGCGCATCGTCAAGAAATTCGGCGAAGACACGCTCGACATCATTGACAAGCAGTCCGCCCGCTTGCGCGAGGTCGAGGGCATCGGCGCGAGCCGCTGCAAGCTGATCAAGGAGTCGTGGACCGAACAGCGCGGCATGCGCGAGATCATGATCTTCCTGCAGTCGCACGGCATCGGCACCGCCAAGGCCGCACGCATCTACCGCCAGTACGGCGCCGACGCGATCGCCGTCGTCAAGCGCAACCCCTACCGCCTCTGCGCCGACGTCTGGGGCATCGGCTTCAAGACCGCCGACGCCATCGCGCTCAGCGTCGGCATCCCGCACGACTCCGAAATCCGCGCCCGCGCCGGCCTGATCTACACGCTCACCTACGAGGCCGACGAGGGCGGCCACTGCTTCGCCGTGGACGCCGACCTGCTGCTCCACGCCCAGGAACTGCTCGGCATCACCGTCGAAACCCTCGCCGACGCGCTGGCCAAGGAATGCGACAGCGGCACGCTCGTTAAAGAGGAAAACCGCATCTACCTGCGCGACCTCCACCGCGCCGAGACCCACGCCGCCGCCAAGCTGCGCCAGCTGCTTGACACGCCACGCGCATGCCCGCCGATGGACGCCGACCGCGCCATCACCTGGGCCGAGGGCAAGATGGGCTTCAGCCTCGCCCCCCGCCAGCGCGAGGCCCTCGCCAACGCCATCACCTCCAAAGTCTCCATCATCACCGGCGGCCCCGGCGTCGGCAAGACCACCATCATCCGCGCGCTGACCGAAATCTTCTCCGCGCGCAAACTCGACATCCGCCTCGCCGCCCCCACCGGCCGCGCCGCCAAACGGATGTCCGAGGCCACCGGCCGCGAGGCCCAGACCCTCCACCGCCTCCTGAGGTTCAACCCCAGCCAAGGCGGCTTCGACTTCAACCTCGACAACCCCATGAACGGCGACTGCTTCATCCTCGACGAAGCCTCCATGATTGACATCCGCCTCATCGGCCAGTTCCTCGAAGCCCTCCCCTGCCCCGCCACGCTCATCCTCGTCGGCGACATTGACCAGCTCCCCAGCGTCGGCCCCGGCAACGTCCTGCGCGACCTCATCGCCTCCGGCGCCATCCCCTCCTGCAAGCTCGACACCATCTTCCGCCAAGACACGACCGGCCTCATCGTCCGCAACGCCCACCACGTCAACCGGGGCGAACCGTTCGAGACCAGCCCCTCGCCCGACAGCGACTTCTACTTCATCGAGACCGCCGAGCCCGAGACCATCATCGCCCGCGCCGTCGAGCTCATGACCCAGCGCATCCCCAACAAGTTCCGCCTCGACCCCCGCGCCGACGTCCAGGTCCTCACCCCCATGCGCAAGAACCTCCTCGGCACCGAGAACCTCAACGACGTCATCCAGGCCGCGCTCAACCCCGAGGACCCCGCACTCCTGCGCGGCTGCACGCACTACCGCCGCGGCGACCGCGTGATGCAGATGCGCAACAACTACGACAAGGAAGTCTTCAACGGCGACATCGGCTTCATCAAGGAAGTCCACGAGAGCGACCGCATGCTCGTCGTGCTGTTCGACGGCCGGCCCGTGCGCTACGAGCAATCCGAGCTCGACGAGCTTGTGCTCGCCTACGCCTGCTCCATCCACAAATCGCAGGGCAGCGAATACGCCGCCGTGATCGTCCTCATGCACACCCAGCACTTCAAGCTGCTGCAGCGCAACCTGCTCTACACCGCCATCACGCGCGGCAAGCGGCTCGTGCTGGTCGTCGGCTCCTCCCGCGCCATCGGCATCGCCATCCGCGCCAACCAAGTCCGCGAACGCCGCACCACCCTCGCCGCACGCCTCAACGCGCACCAGGGATGAGGAGGCCAAACAAGGGGGTCCGCCCGCAAGGCTCCCCGTTTTTTTATTTTGAACCCGAGGGGGGAATGTGATATTTTGATTCCCTCTCATGGCGGTAGGTCAAACATCAATGAGCGTTCCGGCGTGGCTGCGCGCGTTGCGGCCGGCACAGTGGCTGAAGAATGGCGTGGTCGTGGCGGCGTTCCTTTTTGCGTGGCGCGACCCCAGCCAGCAAGCGCATGTGCAGGGCTGGTGGCCGGTGGCCCGCGTGGCGCTGGCGATGCTCTGCTTCTGCGGGCTGTCGAGCGCGGTCTATCTGCTGAACGACCTGCGGGACATCGAGGCGGACCGCGCGCACCCGGTCAAGCGGTGGCGGCCGCTGGCGGCGGGGCAGATCTCGGCAGGGGCGGCCGTCGCGCTGATGGCGCTGCTGCTGGCGGCCGGGGGTGCGGCGGCGGGGCTGTGCCTGCCGCGCGCGTTCGCATGGGCGGCGGGGCTGTACCTGCTGATGCAGGTGCTGTACACGTTCGCGCTGAAGCGCGTGCCGTACGTGGACGTGTTCGTGATCGCGCTGGGGTTCGTGCTGCGGGCGGTGGCAGGCGCGACGGCGGTGGCGGTGCGCATCTCGCCGTGGCTGCTGATGTGCACGTTCTTGCTGGCGCTGTTCCTCGCGCTGTGCAAACGGCGGCACGAGAAGCTGCTGCTGGACGAGGGCGAGGCCGAGGGGCAGCACCGCAAGGCGCTGTCGGGGTATGACCGCTACCTGCTCGACCTTCAGATTGCCATCACCGCGGCGGCGACGGTCGTGTGCTATGCCATCTACACGCTCACGCCGGAGACGGTCGAGCGGTTCGGGACCAACCGCCTGGGGCTGACCGTGCCGTTCGTGCTGTTCGGGATTTTCCGCTACCTGAGCCTGGTGTATCAGCATGACGAGGGCGGCCGGCCCGAGAAGGTGATGCTCACGGACGTAACGCTCATCGTTACGGTGTTGGCGTATGCGGCGATGGTGCTCGTGGTTTTCTTGAATTTAGGGGTGAGCCGTTAGGCATAAAAGACAAAACGGAGAAAGGGTGGGAACATGAAGAAACCGGGTTCGATGATATTTGCGGGGTTCTTGGTGGGGCTGTTCGGGGTGTGCCTGGCAAGGGCGTTCGTGAGCAAGTCGCGGGGCGAGGCGGAGCGGGTCGTGCTGAAACTGGGGCATGGCCTCGACGAGCAGCACCCGGTGCACAAGGCCATGCTGCACATGAAGACGCGGCTGGAGGAGCTGTCGGGCGGCCGGGCGACGATTGACGTCTACCCCAGCGGCGTGCTGGGCAATGAGGTGGAGTGCCTCGAGCAGGTGCAGATGGGCGTGCTGGCGATGACGAAGGTCTCGACCGCCGCACTGGAGGCCTTCGCCCCTGAGATGCGGGTCTTCGGCATCCCGTTCGTGTTCCGCGACGAGGCGCATTACTGGAAAACGCTCAACGGGGCGTTCGGCGAGCGGATGCTGGAGCTCGGCGGCAACGAGCACTTCCAAGGCCTGTGCTATTACGACTCGGGCGACCGCAATTTCTATTCGACGAAGAAACCCATCCGCTCGGCCGCGGATGTGGTCGGGATGAAAATCCGCGTGATGAACAGCCGCACCGCCATGGACATGATCAAGGCGATGAAGGGGAGCGCGTGCCCCATCAGCTGGGGGGAACTCTACACCGCGCTGGACCAGGGGATTGTGGATGCGGCGGAGAACAACTGGCCGTCATTCGTAACGAGCCGCCACCTGGAGGTCTGCAAGTTCTTCACCCTGTCCGGCCATCAGCGCATCCCGGACATGGTCATCATCAACGCGAAGAAGTGGGAGCGCCTGCCGGCGGACCTCCAGGCGATGCTGCGGCAGGCGGCGAAGGAGTCCGAGGTGTTCCAGCGCGAGTTGTGGCGCGAGAAGACCGAGCAGTGCATCGAAGCCGTCAAGGAGCGGGGCGTCGAGATCATCACGCCGGACATGGCGAGCTTCCGGGAGGTGTGCGCCCCCATCCTCGCGCAGAAGGAATATCAGGATATCAAGGCATTGTACGACGAAATCCAGGAGGTGAAATGATACACGTGTACCGACGACTGCGGGACGGTCTGACCCGCGTATTGGAATGGCTGGTGATCGTGATGGTGATGCTCATCACGCTCGATGTGCTGTGGGGCATCGCGACGCGCACCTTCGGGGCGCAGGCCGTCTACACGGACGAGCTCGCGCGGATGCTGCTCGTGTGGATCACCATGCTGGGCGGCGCGCTGGCGTTCGCGCGCAAGGCGCACCTCGGCGTGGACTTCTTCGTGGGCAAGATGCACCCGGCCGCACGCAAGACGCTGGCGGTCATCGTGCAAGGCGTGATCATCACCCTGGCGGTCGTCGTGTTCATCGCCGGGGGCGTCGTCTTGGCGCGCGCGCAATGGACCCAGGCGCTGCCGACGATGCCGTGGATCACCAAAGGCATCGTCTATTCGGCGATCCCCGTCTCCGGCCTCTTCATCCTGCTGTTCTCGCTGGAGAACCTCATGTCCATCATCCGCACGCCGGCCGAACGGATCGGCGCGCAAACGCAATCGGAGGGCTAACCCATGTTGAGCATCGTACTGGTCCTGGTCGTTACACTGTTCGTCCTGATGATTATGAACACCCCGGTCGCGGTCGCGATCGCGGTCGCCTCGCTGCTGGCCATCTTCGCCGACGGCGGCGACCCCGGCATCACGGTGGCGCAACGCATGGCCAACGGCGTGGACAGCTTCCCGCTGCTGGCGATCCCGTTCTTCGTCTTCTCGGGGATCCTGATGGGGCGCGGCGGGCTGGCGCGGCGGCTGATTGACTTCGCCGCCTTGCTGGTCGGGCGCTTCCCCGGCGGGCTGGGGTACGTCAACACGCTGACGTGCATGCTGTTCGGCTCGATCTCGGGCTCGGCCGCCGCGGCCGTGTCGTCCATCGGCGGCTTCATGATCCCGGAGATGAACCGCAAGGGCTACGACCGCGACTTCAACGTGGCGCTCACCGTTACCTCCGCGACCACCGGCCTGCTGATCCCGCCCTCGAACGCGATGATCGTCTATTCGGTCGTGGCCGGGGGCTCGATTGCCGCGATGTTCATGGCCGGCGTCCTCCCCGGGATCGTGGTCGGGCTCTGCATCATGGTGGCCTCGGGCATCCTGTGCAAACGCCACGGCTACGGGCGCGCGGCGGCGGCCGCGGCCGTGCCGCGGGCCGAGGCCTGGCGCATCTGCAGGCAGGCCGTGCCGAGCCTCCTGCTCATCGTCGTGATCATCGGCGGCATCCTGTGCGGCGTGTTCACCGCCACCGAGGCCGCGGCCGTGTCCGTCGCCTACGCGTTCCTGCTGTCCGTTGTGCTCTACCGCGAGATCCCGCTCAAAGCCATGCCCGGCATCTGCCTCCAAGCCGGGCTGACCACCTCGGTCGTCATGATGCTCATCGGCGCGTCGAGCGCCATGGCGTGGATCATGACCGTGGCCAACATCCCCCAGACCGTGTCCTCCGCGCTGATGAACCTCTCGAGCAACAAGTACGTGATCCTGCTGACCATCAACCTGCTCCTGCTCGCCGTCGGGGTCTTCATGGACCTGACCCCCGCGCTGCTGATTTTCACGCCCATCCTTTTGCCGGTGGTGCGCGGGCTGGGGCTCTCCGACATCCACTTCGGCATCATCATCATCGCGAACCTCTGCATTGCGGTCAGCACCCCGCCGATCGCCACCTGCATCTTCATCGGCTGCGACGTCGGCAAGACCACCATCGCCAACGTCTCGCGGAAGATCCTGCCGTTCTTCTTGGCGATGCTCGTCGCGCTGATGCTCATCACCTACATCCCTTGGCTCTCGCTCTGGCTGCCGCAGGCCCTGAAGCTCATCAAGTGAGGCAGGGCCCGCGGGGGCTAACCGCTTGGCGGCCCCCCCCGCCCGCGGCTAGACGTCAATCTTGATGATCTTCTTGATGAAGAACCAGCCGACGAAAATCAGCAGGAACATCCCGCCGATGCACATGATGCCCTCGACGGAGTGGTAGAACGGCATCATCATGTCGGGCTTGAGGAACGTCATCGCGCCGCCCAAGATAATCGGCATGACCGCAACGATGATGCCCTGCAGCTTGCCTTGCGCCGTGAGGGTGCGGACGCGCCGCTCGATGCGCATACGCTCGCGGATGGTGAGGCTGATCTTGTCGAAGATCTCGGTGAGGTTGCCGCCCGTGCGGCGGGCGATGTCAATGGCGGTTACGACGAGCGTGAGGTCGTCGCTGCCCACGCGCTGGTCGAGGCTCTGGAGCGCGTCGAAGAAGTTCATGCCCACGCGCATCTGCTGGAGCATCACGTCGAACTCTTGCGAGATGGGCTTCTCGCCGGCCTGCACGACGGTCTCGAACGCCTGGTTGATGCTGAACCCCGCGCGGAGGGCGTTGCTCATGCTGCCGAGCGCGTCCACGAGCTGGAGGTTGAACTTCAGGCGGCGGCGCTCTTTCAGGACCTGGACCAGCTTGGTGGGCAGCGAGAGCGCGGACATCCCGAAGACCAGCCCGAGCGCGAGGCCGATGGAGGTCGAGATGGGGTTGCTCAAATCGAAGAGCGGGATCACGCAGACCAGGAACGCCGTGGCGGCCAAGGCCCAGCCGATCTCCGAGATGCGGCGGGCGGGGATGAACAGGAAGAGGTCCTCGAACTGCCGCGCGGTGGACTCGGACATGGTGTCGGCATAGGAGGTCGCCCCGGACCCCATGGCGCGGATAACCGTGAACCCGATGCCGCCGAAGGCGATCCCCAGCAGCGCAGGCACAACCCACTTAAGCAGCGCAAACTCGGTCATAGGTTTCTCTCCTTACTCTGCCAATCGCCTGGCGCGCTCATAGCGATTCCCCCTGCTTGTTGGGGTCGAAGACGGAGGGCTCGATGTGCAGGCCGCGGCTCCTGAGGTGCTCGTAGAACGTGGGCATCGCGCCCGTGGGCATGAACTTGCCGATGACCTTGCCTTTGTCGTCGAGGCCCGTCTGCTTGAACTCGAAGATGTCCTGCATGACGACCTGCTGCCCCTCCAGGCCGACGACCTCGGAGATGAAGACGACCTTGCGCGAGCCGTCGCTCATGCGCGACTCGTGGACGATGATGTCAATGGCCGAGGCGATCTGCTCGCGGATGGCGCGGGAGGGCAGCTCCATGCCCGACATCAGCACCATGGTCTCGAGACGCGAGATGACGTCGCGCGGGGAGTTGGCGTGGACGGTCGTGAGCGAGCCGTCGTGGCCGGTGTTCATGGCCTGCAGCATGTCGAGGGCCTCGCCGCCGCGGCATTCGCCGACGATCACGCGGTCGGGGCGCATACGCAGGGAGTTGCGCACGAGGTCGCGGATGCTGATCGCGCCGCGGCCCTCGATGTTGGGCGGGCGGGCCTCGAGGCGGATGACGTGCGGCTGCACGAGGCGCAGCTCGGCTGCGTCCTCGATGGTAACGATGCGGTCGGTGGACGGGATGAAGCCGCTGAGGACGTTGAGCAGGGTGGTCTTGCCCGAGCCCGTGCCGCCGGCCACGACGATGTTCTTGCGCATCAGCACGCACAGGCGCAGGAACTCGGCGGCGTTGCGCGTCCAGGTGCTGAAGCCGATGAGGTCGTCCACGGTGAGCGCGCGCTTGGCGAACTTGCGGATGGTGATGCACGGGCCGATGAGCGAGAGCGGCGAGATGATGGCGTTCACGCGCGAGCCGTCGGGCAGGCGCGCGTCCACGTAGGGCTGGCTCTCGTCAATGCGCCGGCCGATGGGCGAGACGATGCGCTCGATGACGCCGTGGACGGACTCGTCGTCCATGAACGTCTGGTTGGTGAGCTCGATGCGGCCGCGGCGTTCCACGTACACCATGTTCGGGCCGTTGACCATGATTTCGGTGATGCTCTCGTCCGCGAGGAAATCCTCGAGGGGGCCCAGCTTCATGGCCTCGTCGTAAATCTCCTTCTCCAGCCGCCCGGGGTCAATGGTCTTGGGGAGGGTCTGCTTGCGCTGGACCTCCGTGATGATGGAGCGGATGGTGTCGCGCGCCTTGGTCTGCAGCTCCTCCATGCCGACGCGCGAGGCGGTCATGCGCTTGAGGTCCATGCGCTGGATGAGCTCGGAATGGATCTGGGTCTTGACGGTCCTCATCAGCACGGCCATGGGGTCGCGCGCCTGCGGCTGGAGGGCCGGGTGCAGGGGGGGGGCCTCGGGCTCGGGCTTGGGTTGCGGCGGGGGCGGCGGCGGCGGTTCAGGTGGCGCACTGCGTCCCGCAGTGTTGGGCGGCGGCGCGGGCGCGTGCTCTTGCGGCTCCTGGCTCACGCGCAGGAGGCAGGGACCGATGGCGATGACGCTGTCCGAACGCACGGGGACCTGCTCCTTGGGCGGCACGGGGGCCCCGTTGATGGTGATGCCGTTGCTGGAGTTCATGTCCGTGATGGCGGCCTTGCCCGCGTGGAGGGTCAGCGTGGCGTGGGTGTCGCTGATCTCGGGGTGGCGCAGGCGGATCTGGCACGCGTCGCCGCGGCCGATGAGGTACTTGCCGTCAGGCAGGTCGAAGCGCCGCGAGGGCTGCCCAGGGTTCACGATGTCGAGGGAAAACATATCAGTTCGCACGTTTGCGGTGGATGTTCTTTTGGCGGTAGTCGTTCAGGTCTTCGATTTCGCTCCGGATCTTCTCGAAGTTCACGCGCGGCAGGGTAACCTCGAAATAGACGTCGTTCGGGTTCCGCAGGGTGAGGTAGATGCGCCCTTTCATGGTGTCGAGGAAGGCGAGCATCTCGGCCTCGCGCGGGGTAACCTCCAGGGTAACGGTGTTGTAGGAGGCGGCGGAGGTGTTGCCCGCGAAGAGCAGGCGCGACTTGGCCGTCTCCTTGCCGGTGGCCAGCACCAGCACGTCCTGGAGGATGGTGAGGGTCTCGAGCTCCAGCTCGCCGGGGACGGTCTTGGAGGGGAAGGAGAAGGTCCCGATCACGTCAATGTGGTCGTTCGGCTGCACCATGCCGCTGACGGCGGCCGCGCCGCTGACGTTCACGGAGATGCCGCGCATCTTCTCCTTGATGTCGCTCGCCAGGCCCCTCAAGGCGGGGGCGCCGCCCTCGATGTCTGCCCAGTAGATCACCGCGTGTTTTGAGAGCGGCTGCGTCGTTTTGCGGCCGAGCAGCAACATCTGGTCCTTTTCCTCGACCGCTTTCCCGCGGACGACGTTTGCGATGACGTCGTCCACCAGCAGGTCTTGGTGCGACAGGACCGTGCCGGAGGGCAAATCGCCCTTGGCGATGATCACGGGGATTTTCTTGTTCCTTTTGTCAAAGTCCTCTTGCATCTCCCGGTACTTGCGGTCCAGCGAGTTCACGTAGGAGCGCGTGAGCAGGGCCGCAATCAGCCCGATCGCGACAGAGACAATCAACACAATCTTCTGTTTCATAAACGGTTCTCCAAAAATTCCGAACATCATAGCATACCGCCCCGTGCCTGTAAAAGAGAAAATTGGAGGCCGAGGGGGAGCTCAATAAGGCACCGCCTATCGCACATCAGAAGGCAGGGACAGGCGGAGGCTGTCCAACATCTCGCGGACGGCTTGGGGGAGGCCCACGAGGACGGCATGGCAGATGATGCTGTGGCCGATGTTCAGCGTGTCGAGGCCGGGGATGGCGAGGATGGGCTTGACGTTGCCGAGGGTGAGGCCATGGCCGGCATTGACCGTGAGGCCGCGTGTCTGCGCATAGCCAGCGGCGGCGGCGAGGCGGTCGAGCTCGCGCGCCTGTGCGGCGCCGGAGGTTTCGGCGTAGGCCCCGGTGTGCAGCTCGATGCAGGGCGCGCCGATGGCGGCGGCGGCCTCGACTTGCGACAGGTCGGGGTTAATGAACAGGCTGACAAGGATGCCCGCGTCGCGCAGCCGCGCGACGGCCGGGGCGAGCGCGTCGCGCTGGCCGGCCACGTCGAGGCCGCCCTCGGTGGTGAGTTCCTCGCGGCGTTCGGGCACCATGCAGACCTCGTCCGGTTTCACGTCGAGCGCGATGGCGATGATGGGGGGGGTGTTGGCGAGCTCGAGGTTCATGCGCGTGGCGATGGTTTTGCGCAAGGCATAGACATCCGTATCCTGGATGTGCCGGCGGTCCTCGCGCAGATGGACGGTGATGCCATGCGCGCCGGCCTGCTCGCACAGCGCGGCGGCCTCGGTGAGGCTCGGGTAGGGCGTCCGCCGCGCTTGCCGCAGGGTCGCCACATGGTCAATGTTCACGCCTAGGCGTACCATAAAGAAACTCCTTCTCGTTAGGTCAAGTGGTGGGTTCGGGATCATACTATAACGGATACCCGCGCAGGATGCAATGACGAACGCGGGGGCCACGTCCGCGCATTCCAGCCCGTCCGCAAAACTTTCATAAACTTTGCGCTTGCTTTCCCGCCCTTTCCCAGCCATACTTTTTCATGTTTCCTGAACCACTGGGGGGCAAGGGAAAAAACGGCGGGGAATCCGTAACACCATGGGCTGCTTAAAGTTACAACTTCTGATGAGGCATTTACCGCAACGGGTGGAAAGCCTGGCGTATGCGCGCGCCCTGTTGAGCCGCAAGGCTGACGGCCCGGGTGCCTCCCGTTGCCGGAATGGGATGCGATTTTGCATGAGCAGGGGCTAGCCACACGAACAAAGGATTTTCATTCATGAAGCAATCACAGAAAAATGTGTACAACGGTTCGGCGCTGACCAAGCGCGACTTGGCGGCGAGTGTCGCCGAGTGGACGGGCCTGAACCTGTTCCAGGCCCAGCAGGCGGTGCAGGCCACGCTTGACGGTATCCTGGCCGCGCTCGCAAAGGGGCAGCACGTGGAGTTCCGCGAGTTCGGCGTGTTCGAGATCGTGCTACGCAAGGCGCGTGTCGGGCGCAACCCCAACAAGCCCGAACACACCGTCGAAATCCCCGCGCACCGCTGCGTGAAGTTCAAGCCCGGCAAACGGATGCGGGAAATGCTGAAAGCGCGTGATGAGTGATGAGTGGTCTGTCCTATCCGTCTTGTTCGTCCAGTCGGCCTGACCTCAGGCCATGGCCCCAAAAAAGGAACCCATGCTAGAAAATCTTTCGTTCGAACCGCCACGCGGGATGCGGGATTTCTATCCCGAGGATATGGTGTGGCGTAACCGCGTGTTCGACGCGTGGCGGCAGGCCGCGGTGTCATACGGGTTTCAGCCTTACGACGCGTGCGTGGTCGAGAACCTTGCGCTCCTGCAGCGCAAGAGCGGCGAGGAGGTCGCGGAGCAGATTTACCATTTCGAGGACAAGAGCGGTCGCAAACTCGCCTTGCGCCCCGAGATGACCCCTACCCTCGCGCGGATGATTGCCGCGCGGCAGGGACAGCTCACGTTCCCGCTCAAATGGTTCACCACGGCGCAGTGCTTCCGCTATGAGCGCATGACGCGCGGCCGCAAGCGCGAGCATTACCAGTGGAATATGGACATCATCGGCGAAGCGAGCGTGTCGGCCGAGGCGGAGCTGCTCGCCGCCGCCGCCGCCAGCCTGAAGGCCATGGGGATGCCCGACGCGAGCTACCGCATCCACGTCAATAACCGCGCGCTGCTCGCAGAGTTGCTGGCGTCATCCGGCATTGCCCCGCAGCACCACGCCGCTGTCTTTCTTGCGCTCGACAAGCGCGGGAAAATCAGCGACGATGAAATCACCGCCCTGCTTGCGGCCGAGGGGCTCGACACCGAGGCCATCCGCCAGGCGTTCGGCCTGCTGGCGGTCCAGACGCTCGACCAAGCGGCGGCGCTCGCCGCGCCGGGCTCCGTTGCGGCGAAGGCCCTGCGCGACCTCTTCGCGCTGGCGGAGATTTACGGTATCGCCGACCGTCTCGTGTTCGATATGTCCGTGATCCGCGGGCTTGCGTACTACACGGGAATCGTGTTCGAGGCGTTCGACGCGGAACGCCAATTCCGCGCGATTTTCGGCGGCGGCCGTTACGACAGCCTCTTGACCTCCATCGGCGGTGCGCCGACCCCTGCCGTCGGGCTTGGCTTCGGCGACGTGGTGGTCGTCGAGGTGCTGAAGACGTTGCTGGGCGAAACGGCGGCGGCCGAGAAAGGCGGCGTGGCCATCGGCTATATGTTCCCTGAACAGCGCGATGCCGCCACACGCCTGGCGACCCGGTTGCGCAACAACGGCGAGGCCGTGAACCTCATGCTCGCGCCGCAGAAGCCCAAGAAGTTTTTTGAACGCGCCGGCGCAAGCGCCGCCGCCGAGGCCGTCTTCATCGGCCCGGATGACGTAACAAACGGTATCGCCAAACGCAAAAACCTTGCGACGCGCGAAGCGTCCGACATCCGGCTATGAGGATGGCTAAAGAAACGGAGGATGAACCCATGCAGATGATTTCACGTTCGATTCAGCAACAGATGGAGGGCGCGTCGTGGATACGGCGTATGTTTGAGCGCGGGCTGGAACTGAAAAAACAGTTCGGCGCGGAAAACGTGTTTGACTTCAGCCTCGGCAACCCCGACATCCCGCCGCCGCCGAAGACGCGCGAGATGCTGTCCGCGCTGGCGGAACAGGCCGCCAAGCCCATGGCGTTCGGGTATTGCCCCAATGCCGGGCTGCCCGCGTTCCGTGAGGCGATTGCCGCGATGCTGGCACGCCAGCAGCACGTCCCGGTTACGGCGCCGGAGGTGGTCATCACCTGCGGCGCGGCAGGTGCGCTGACGTCGTTCTTCCGCGCCGTGCTTGAGCCCGGCGACGAGGTGCTTTGCCCGGCCCCGTTCTTTGTGGAGTACGGCGCCTACTGCGGGCACTTCGGCGGCGTGCTGAAACCCGTCCCGGTCTCGCTTCCGTCGTTCCAGCCGGATGTGGACGCAATGGCCGCCGCCATCACGGACAAGACGCGCGCAATCCTCATCAACTCGCCCAACAACCCGACGGGGTGCGTGTACCCGCACGAGACCTTGGCGAAACTGGGGCAGCTCGTTGACCGCGTGAATGCGGCGCGTGAGCGTCCCCTGTATCTGGTCAGCGACGAGCCCTACCGCTTCTTGGCGTATGACGGCGTAACCGTGCCGCCGGTGCTGCCGCTGTCGCCGTTCGCGCTGGTCATCGGGTCGTTCTCGAAAAGCCTCTCGCTGGCCGGTGAGCGCATCGGGTACATCGCGGCGAACCCGTCCATGCCGGATGTCGCGTTGCTGATGAATGCCGTTACCATGACGAACCGCACGCTAGGGTTTGTGAATGCCCCGATGATCGGCCAGCGGCTCGCGATGGGCCTGCTCGACGAGGGCGTTGACCTCTCGATTTACGCGCGTCGCCGTGATGCGATGGCCCAGGTGCTGACGGACGCGGGGATCACGTTCACGATGCCGCAGGGCGCGTTCTACTTCTTCCCCGAAGCGCCCGGGGGCGACGACCTCGCGTTCACCGACGCGTTGCTCAAACACAACGTGCTGGCCGTCCCGGGGCGGGGCTTCGGCCTGCCGGGATATTTCCGTTTGAGCTTCAGCGTGGAGGACGATGTCATCACAGGCTCGGCCGCAGGATTTGCAGCCGCCGTTGAAGCATGATGATTGTTGACCGCCATGGACACAAGGAAAATGAAAATGAACGTATGCTTTTTTATCGTATCCCTTTTTGCGGTTTGTGCCGCACACGCCAAACCGTTCACCGGCCCGGACGAGTGGAAGCCTGTCCATGCGGACGCGATTGCGAAGTGGCAGGCCGAACAGGCGGGCAAGAAGAATGAGAACGTCCGAATCTGGAACGGTGTCGTCGCAGACAGGCAACAGCGCACGGTACGGCTGCTGGCCGAGGCGGTCGGCCATGCCAAGGGCGTAACCACGGAGTTCCTGCTGGTCGGCCCTGCCAGCGACCGCGCCTACGAGGCCGCGGCCGTAACGATCGCAAAGCCCAGCGACATCGTGCAGGCGATGCAGTCGCTCGGTGGCCTGGCTCGCGGGGAGGGGGCCGGAAGCCGCCCATTCAGCTTCTGGCCGCGCGGTGAGCGCATGAGCGTAACCGTGAGGAATCTCAGCGACCCCGACGGCAAGGAAGAGCCGTTGCAATCGCTCGTTAGCGACACCGGCGGCGAGCCTCTGCTGGGAAGCGGCATTGTGTTCACGGGCGGGCGTTGGGATGGCGACGCGTGCCTGACGGACACGCAGCAGCCCTGCTCGGTCATCTCGCTCTACAACGATGCGCAGACGATTTTCGACGTGCCGTTCCAAGCGCCCCAAGGCACGGTGTATGGGCGCATCTCGCTCGCCAAGCCCCTGCCCTACGGCCAACTGCTGGAGGTAACCATCACCTCTGTGCTCGCCAAGGACGGGTTGCCCCGCGTGAGGCAACTGGAGATTTGGGTCGCGCAAAAGAAGGACGAAATCTTCTTTTTCTACCCGAACGGCGAGGACCGGAACTTTACGGACACCTTGGCGTGGATGAAGGCCAAGGACGCGGAGGGGCTCGACCTGTTCATCACGTTACGCATGCACGACGACCTGCCGCTGGCGAAAGCAATTGAAGTCGCGCGTGTGTTCTGTATGCTGGACGGGAAGGGCATCAAACTGGATGGGCGGGGCAGCGGAGATGTCTATCCGCGCGCGTTCCTGCCACAGGAGAAATGGCGCGAGCGCGAGGGGCGCACGCCGCAACCCTTCGAGATACACATCACGCCGAACGCCGACGGCACCTTCGCCAAGAAGCTGACGTTCATCGAAGAAGATTGGACCGTCGAAGGCCTCGACCCCAAGCTGACGCCCAAGGACTTCCCGTTCAACGCATGGGACGAGCTGCCTGCGCTTGTCGAGAAAGCCGGCGGCAAAGACAACAAGGTCCAGCTGCTGTTCGTCTTTGTGCCGTCCACCGCGCAGATCAAGGACTTCATGCCTGCCATCCGCACCCTCACCAACCGCCTCCCCCTCGTCTATATCTTCGGCAACTGAATCGTTTCAAGCGTTGCCCGGCGAGACGCTCGCGAAAAAGAAGAGCAGGCCGGTGATGTTGAATATCATGTGCATGACGATGGGGGTCAGGATGGAGCCGGTTGCCGCATAGCCCAGAGAGAAGAAGACGCTGAGCAGCATCAAGGTCAGAAACGATGGACCATGCAGGTGGATGAGGGCGAACAACAAACTGCTCAACAACGCCGCGAAAATGAAGTGGCGGCCTTTCGCCAGCACCGGCAGCAGGATGCCCCGGAACATCAGCTCCTCGGTGATCGGCGCGACCACGAGCGCAAAGAAAATCAGCGCCGCACGGATAGACGCCGGGACGGCAGGGTCACTCAGGCAATTGAAAACATCCTGCGCATCCAAGGTGAGGTCGAGCGCACTGGCGACGGCCTCCACGACGAGCGAAACCAGCGAGACCACAGGGATGACCGCAACCCCATAGACAAGCCCCTTGCCAATCGCGGTATACCACGGGCAGGAAGGCGAGCCGAACACGACGCGCGGGCGTTTCCCGGCCAGCACCGTGCAGGAGGCGATGACGAGGAGGTTGAGCACAGCGACGATGCCCGAACCCCACACGAGCGCAATCGGCTCGACGTGCGTCTCTTCGCCCGAGGGCTGAAGCACATGGAGAAACGCGAACAGCCCGGTCAGCGCAACGATAGGCAGGGCATGGGCAAACCGAAACGGCCGCGCCTGTAACGTGCCGAGCGCGGCCAGCGGCTGCAGGCCGCGCTTGCGGTCAAGCTGCAACCTGAACGCCAGCACCAAGCCAATCGTTAGGCCAGCCCCAAAAATCAGGAAGAGGGCAATCTGGCATATCACCATGGGCAATGTCTCTGTCGTTTCGGGAAACATGACAACTCATTCGCAAGGAGAAAGGAGGGAGGCAGGATGCCGTCGTTACGTTCCTAGTTGCTTGACGAACGCATCCAGCAAGCGCGACATGACGGGTGCGCTCTTGGCGGTCTGCTCGATGACTTCCTGATGAGACAGGTGCGGGCCGCAGATGCCGGCCGCCATGTTCGTAACACAGCTTAGCCCGGCCACCTGCAGCCCCGCCGCGCTCGCGACGGTTACCTCGTGGACCGTGGACATCCCCACCGCATCCGCGCCCATCCCGGCATACACCCTGATTTCGGCGGGCGTCTCGAACCCCGGCCCGGGCGAGTAGATGTAGATGCCCTCCGAGACGGTCGCCTGCGCCGCGCTGGCGGCCCTGTGGAGCATCGCCGAAAGTTGCGGGTGGTACAGCCGCGACTGGTCAGGGAAGCGTCCGCCCCATCCCGGCACCACAGGCCCGACCAGCGGGTTGATGCCCGTGATGTTGATGTGGTCGCGGATCACCATCAGGCTGCCCGGCTGGAGATGCGGGCTGATGCCGCCCGCCGCGTTCGTTACCAGCAACTGCGTTACGCCCATCCGACGCAGGAGTTCGACAGGCATCAGCACCGCCTCCCACCCGACACCCTCATACCAGTGCCGCCGCCCCATGAACGCCGCGACGCGCACGCCGTGCCGCTCGAACAGCACCAGCTCGCCCGCGTGTCCGGCGATGGCCCCCGCGCCCAGCCCGGGGATGTCCGTGTAGGGCACACGCGCAAGCTCCTGGCCGACCTGCAACGCCTGGCTCCACCCCGACCCCAAGATCAGCCCCACCGCCGGGGAGGTCTCGAAACACACGCGCGGCAACGCCACCTCCGCACGATCAAAGACTTTCGTATCCATAAAGATAGAATGATACCCGCCTGACGCGCGGAAGTCGAGGATGAATGTGGAGCGATTCGCAGGGAGGTGCCGTTCAAGCACGAATCCCTTTCCCTGAGCAGGGGAGATGTGTTATCGTATCTCTCCAATGCACCAAGCCGGACCAAACGGCCCACGGCGGTAACATGATGACACAGGAAACGATTGAGAAAACCAAGCAGCTGATGGCTCAGGCCAGTGTCTTCGAGGAGGACCTCGAAGAGCAGTTCATCCTTGGCTCAGGCGCGGGCGGGCAGAAGGTCAACAAGACCTCCTCCACGGTGCGCCTGTACCACGCGCCGAGCCAGCTGACCGTCAAGTGTGGGCGGACCCGCTCGCGCGAGATGAACCGCTGGCTCGCACGCCGTGAGCTTGCCGAGAAAATCCTTGAACGGGCGCAGTCCGCGCTGTCCAAACGCCGTCAAGAACAAGAGCGCGTCCGCCGACAGAAACGCCGCCGCTCCCGCAAGCAGAAAGCCAAGATGCTCGCCGACAAACGCCAGCACAGCGAAAAGAAAGCCGCGCGCGCACGTGTTACGCACGACGACTGAGACGAGTGTTTAGCCTATCATACCGCACAAGCGACTCGTCGCGAGGTAACGCTGAAGACAAGAGCCAGCATTATAGCTCACTTTGTTCTTGCAACGGAAACATAAGAAAGAGTAACCTTGGTTCATCTAATGGGTAACGGGTGTTGCCCAAGGATATGGTTCTTTGACGGTTACGGGAGGATTCCCGTGATATGTGCATCGCGAAGAGTACACTTTCTTCGCAATTTGTTTTGTGCGCTTGTACAAAGCATTCAATAGAAAACGTCCAAACTTGCAGATGACGAGGAACATTATCCGCAAGCGTTTTTAAATCCCAAGTGTAGAGTATGAGGTATGCCCTTTTTTTAGGCGTATCTTTGAAATACATACAATGTTTGGGATTGGGCATTTGGACGTGCCTCTATTGAGCATTGTGAAAAAATCAGAGGTGCGCCTTTTCATGCCTAGGGAAAGATGACCTTATAAAATCAAACAAGGTAAACAAGTGGCCACGGCTTTCAGTGGCAGAGAAGGAAATATGGGAAGGATATTTAACAATGCGTACGGCGGCTCAGCTGTCGGTCGGATAGATTCGGACGGCAGGATTTGGAATGACGGATATGGTGGTTCTGTTATCGGTCGAGTAGATTCGAACGGCAGGGTTTGGAATGACGGATATGGTGGTTCTGTTGTCGGCCGAGTAGATTCGGACGGCAGGGTTTGGAATGACGGATATGGCGGCTCTACAATCGGCCGAGTAGAGTCCGGTAATGTACAGGGGGGAGCTGCTCTTTTACTTTTATCGTGCGGTAACAAACAAGGCGCGCCAGTTGGAGGGAGCCGTCCATCAGGTTGTAGATTCAAAACTCTTTTTATTACTTGGGTCGTGCTTACTATTATAGGTACAGTGTTTTTTTTGATTAATGGTATGCCTGAAGGGTTCAGAGGATTCAGGGACGCAGTCGGTTTGGGAGGAATGGTTTCTTTCGGCATTTTGTTTGTACTTTATAAGATTAACAAAAAGCTGGGGTAACAGGAACGTGCTTTTATAGTGTTTCAACTTCATATTGGCATATATCGTACTTCACAATCTCATCAGGGCGAAGCCCTGAAATTCACCAGCATAGGGCAACGCCCTATGTATGGATGCAACAAGAAATAAAGCCCTGTAAGGGCGACATCCCGTGCA